>Ga0209190_1000013_pt1 | contig 136900 bp, 107 predicted proteins | sample M_140205_XF_Meta_FD_187315 | JGI IMG/M metagenome (GOLD analysis project Ga0209190, IMG submission 187315) | Freshwater microbial communities from Lake Montjoie, Canada to study carbon cycling - M_140205_XF_MetaG (SPAdes) (version 2) | ecosystem: Environmental > Aquatic > Freshwater > Lake... | reverse complement strand
GAGGCGAAGGCGGTTGCTGAGGCGAAGGCGGTTGCTGAGGCGAAGGCGGCTGCTGAGGCGAAGGCGGTTGCTGAGGCGAATGCGGTTGCTGAGGCGAAGGCGGTTGCTGAGGCGAAGGCGGTTGCCGAAGCAAATTCTGCTGCTGAGGCGAAGGCGGTTGCTGAGGCGAAGGCGGTTGCTGCCGAACTCCAAAGAAAGGCGACTGCCGACCTTGCTGCTGCTACTGCTACTGCTGCTGCTCCTACGGTCGACGACCAACAGAAGGCAGATGACGCCTCGAAAAAGGTTGAACCCTCCAAACCTTCTGGTCGTCGTAAATATTCAATATTCGTACCCTCTGGGGAAGGTGATGGTGATACTACGATATTGGAACTGGTTGAGGAGGATGATGATGGTGGTGTTGTTGGTAGTGATAGAGGTGATGGTGGTGGTGCGGCTGCTTTTGAGTTACCCGATGTTGGTGGTGGTGCGGTGGTTGGTTCTGGTCGTGATGATGGAAGTCAAAGTGGCGGCAGCAACCTCAATAAACGTGATATTATTCAACGAGGAGGAGGAAAAGACCCCGCAAATTTAAAGATTTATAAAATAACAAAATTATCTCCGTTGGTTCAAAATTTTATGTTGTCATTTAAACCAGTAAATGAAATATTTAAGGACGCCGATTTAAAGTCTCTTACAGATAATGTAGAACCTATTACCGGCACTGATGCTATTAACGAGTATAGTAAAATAAAACAAAAATTGATACCCACCGATGATATGACAGACTATTTTAATGAAGATAAATATTCTAAAGGGCGAGGGAACCAGATTGCGTGGAAAAAATCAATTATTAAATTTGTGAGAATTCTTGATAATTCTCATGTTCGCCCTACAACAAACAGCAACACATACGAATATATGTATATTAATTTGTGGACGTTTATGCAACGGGATAATGGAAAATCTGTGAGCGTATTCCAGGAAATGTTTAAACAAATAAAAGAGAAAGATATAAAAAGTGGAATAAAATCTGTGATCGACTTGACAAAACAGATTATTACTCCAAATCCAGGAAAAATGGAGGAAAAAATAGGTTGGGGAAATCCAACTCAGAATGCAAATATATTACTTACACAACTTTTTGATGGTTTTTCTAGTTGTAGTAATTATGAAGATAAAAATGGCACCATCATCAAACTCGCAAAATCTACATTTTTAAAAAAATATCCTTATTATCATTTCAAGTTGAACTGGCTTATTCTGATTGCGTTTCATATTTGGAATGAAAGCAGTAAACCTGACCGTAAACACCAATTATTAATTGATATTGGTGAATTGGTAGAACATCTTTATAATATATTTATTGGATGGGTAGAAAAACATGATACACAAGCAATATTAGATACATTTAATCCAACCGGACGATTTTCCTTTTCGTATTTTGACCAAACTAAAAAAAATATCAGTGTTGATACTACAGATAGTACGTTAAAAAATTTACGTGAAAAGATACAAAAAGGATTGTGTGATAGAGGGATAGAGGGGGTCGATCCCCGATTTATGATACCATCACCACGACAGAAGCACATGGTCGTTTCCACGTCGATTGGTCATCCGGTTAGCGTGTTACCGCATCCACCTGATGCTGCGCCCGCGATCGGGTCAAAAAAACCCCCTGCTATATCGTCTATTGTTCCGTCTGCTGTCGAATCGGAACAGTCCCCTGCTGGCTCAACTGATACCAGGACTTTAGTTCGGAGTATGCTTGCGCCAGTGCCAAAATTAGACCTAACGAAAACGTCGAAAGTAATAAGACCGGCAATAGTTGACCCTAGCACTCAACCAGTACCGTTGATGAGTACTGGGTTTTTGTCAGATAGACAAAAATCCGATTCTTTGACAATACCCAGAACATCTACTGCGTATTCAAAAAAAACGTTTAGACCTTTCCTAACAACACCGCGCGGGTCAGGTGACACACCCTTATCATCATCCCCGATAAAGACGAAAACTGAAAGCGATGAACAATCCAAATCATTGTTGCCTGCTCCACCAAAACCACCAGGGCCATCAACTGGAGGGCCATCAACTGCAAGGTCGCGCCAAATCAGGGACGGACCCAAAAGGGGCGGTAATAAACGCCATACCAGAAAAAAACCACGCGTCGCACGACGTGCGCATCATAAAACAATTCGCCGGTTATCTGCGTCATCATCGTCTCAACTGACAAATCCCGGTAACCGTAAATATACCAGAAAACATATTAGAAAAGAACGACAAGTTTCCGTTTCTGATTCGGTATAACTGACAATTGTAAACGGAAATGCTCTTCGAATATTTTGGCGTAGTCGATCACGCTATCTCTTTCGGGTATGTCGCTGTCGTAATCGTGTAAATGATTTTTTATAATATATAATATCATTTCGTTGTGACTATTCCACAAATCAATGATATTCATTACACCTCGCATCGCATCAAGTGTCGTATCTCGTCGATGCGACGCATAATAACATTCATCCACCCGGGGGAAAAAAAGCGGTCTTCCTGCGCCGGGTTGGCGTTTAATGATGAGATTCGGGTGTGTCGATAGCGATACATATATATCGTTCTCGCAGTCCGCGTCACGGACGACCAATATAACGACATTATTCTTTGCGAGATTGGTCTTGATTATATCGGTGAGATACGACGACGCTGATCCGGATCCCCCGTCGCTGTATACAACAATGACTTTTGATGTCGCAGATGGAAGCGGGATTGTCGTCCTCCATATATCCCGGGACCATTCACGTTCTGGGCGGTCGTGTGTATCATTACGTGCAAGGATTGCTGGATATATGTGGGGTGTGATACCGTGTGCATTCATTTGACAGTATAAACTGTGTGTATCTTTCGGAAAACATGTTCCACCAAATCCACGCCGTCCATCCGGTCCTGGGACTTGGAAATGCGATGTTCCCATCCGAGCATCCTGTTTCGCCATTGTGACGACAGTTTCATAATCAGTCTTCGTTGCACCGCAGAAATCGTAGAATTCGTTCATAATAGAGACCTTCGCCGAGAGAAAACAGTTCTTCATTAGTTTAAGCAGCTCAGCTTCATTTGTATCGCAGTATACGACGGTAGACGAATAAATCGAACCGTTTCGATTACTTGTACGAATAAGATTGTTGATACGTTCTTGGAAGATATTTATCTCGGTCATGTCTACTGACGCCGACGCCGACGCCGATACAGGCAATCCAACAACCCATTCTTTCATTTGGCGAAAATCGGTTTCCCAATTCGCCTCTGTAAGGAACTCCGGCATAAAATAACACTTATGTTTGACTGAAAACCCAACTGGAACCGTGCTACGGATAACCTTGAAGGGGTTTTTACACCGAGATAGTGTATCTTCTAATATACGCGTATAACACGATCCGTCGTGATTAAGAGGAGTGGGAAGACAGAAGAAAAGGAGATCACAATCACGGTCGAGGTCTTCTAGTGTTATACCGAGTGGAACGCACGCTTCGGGGCGAATATCGTAAATATATACACCAATCGGTGTGAAATGTTCGTGTCTGTAAAAGGGGCGAAATGCCGAATCCGTGATATCGTACGTGGACGTGGACGCGGACGCGGACGCCACAGTCGGCAATATTTCCGACCGTGTGGGCGACGACGTAGAATCCGCATCCAAGTAGTAATTCTTTATAAATATTTGTGTAGCTTTACCTACGAAACCGTTTCCGATAATTCCGATTCTCATTTTAATAATCTATAATAACAACTAATGTTTAATATAGATTGCTCGCGGTAATGCGGCAGCAGCAGTGGGCGAGTTAATCATCTGCTAAATTGCCTGTGTCTATTCCGAATAAGTCAATGACCACATCCGTCATATGTTGCATATAACTCATCTCACTGCCAAGTTTTGTAGCGATAGAGTCCATAATCGCGATTGTAATAAACAACCGATACAATGAACGTCTAAACGTCAAATTATAACTATTCAAAATGTAATTGATTGTATATAGTTCATTCACGCCTAAAAATTTGATTTCAGGTGTAGAGTATTCAACAACAACTGCGTGTAATTCACTATGAATTTTATGAAATAACTCGTCGTTTAAATTGACAATTGTCGATGTATTAATTATATTATAATTCGGATTAAGGTCTTCCGACATTTCCTTCAAAATCATATAAACAACGCGCTTGTATTTCTTCTGATACAACAGTTTTGTCGACTTAAAAAGCAATTCTTGGTCTAGTCGAGTTAGGTGCCCTATAATCCCGAAATCCAAAATACTGATTTTGTATGACACTGCAAGTGCCGGCGCAACCGATGACGCGTCTTTAATAAATAAAATATTACCTGGATGAAGGTCTCCGTGGTAAATCGAATTACAAAATGCAGCTTTCGCACTAAATGACGCAAGAATTTTACCGAACCGGTCATTATCTTCAGGGTCGATTTCGGTTATTTTCATCCCGTTTATGAATTCCATAACAATAATATTCGGGTTGATTTTCTCGGTAAATTCAGAATACGGTTGGGGTATTTTCACATAGTTACAATCCTTCCAACTTTTATAATATTGTTGGATATTCGTCACTTCTTTGCGAAAACAAACCTGGTCTTTCAATGAGACGATATTTTGTAAAATAACAGTTTCGATATTCAGGGTGCGTATATATGGAATATACTTTGTAAGTTTCGCAAATACGACGAGATTATTCATCGATGTGTTGAAATTCGTAATAATATTATTGCGAAGGTATTTAATGGCGATGTACTCGCCAGCACCGCCATCGCCCGCACCGTCTACGAACTGCCCCTTAAATATCAGTGACATGAGACCCGATTTAATCGGTTTTTGATTATTTAATATTTTTATAGGTTTGTATGGATAACATTCCATTGCTTTATGCTGTAGTTCAATTAAATCCTCGTCATTATATTCGTCATCTGTATATTCGACATTATCTGTATAATCGTTGAAAAATTTGTTCAGTTCGGGGGAAAGGATATTACGGTTGGTCGCAAACGCCTGGAATATCTTAACATACATCATATTGATAGTCGCGAGTCGTTTTGAAACATCGATAATCGCGTTTGTTTTCGATTTCCATCCTGTTCTGTATTTCAGGTATTCAGCACAACAAATATAACTTGAATGTAATGTAAAATACACGGCACAAAACATATCGTAAAAACTCATCTTTTTATAATATTCTTGTGTTCTGGCGAAATAATTGTCGGTGGTCTCTGTCAGGTCAGTGTGGGTGTGGGTATCAGTGTCAGTCGTGGCGCCATCAGCAGCGCTTGAATTATCAGTATTCAAATTCTTTTCTTGTTCGATATACTCTGATAATAGTTCATCGATGTCGGTCATCGTAATGTATAATATATATTGTATAGTTCTAAATACATATTACTCTAAAGATATAATATTACACTAAAGCAACCGCGCGGACACTATAATGTAATATGCTCGACGGCATATTTCAACCTCAAATACATTTTTTTAATAATAAGACTTATCGCGTTTTCCATAGTAACTGTGAGTTCGGCTTCATTTTCCGGTTTTAGTTTAAACATATGTAACACTTGAATGTGGTTGGGTGTTAGCAAAATGTATTTTTGGATATAAAGAGGATACTCGATAAGTTTGTATTTTTGTTCCGACATTTGGGTATGATATTCATATGCAATACTCTTACTTGTAAAAGTGATTTCGACATTCCCATTCCCCGCAAATCGTTTATTGATTTTCGTAGAAACATACATGTAAGTCTTAAATCCGCCTAAATCCCCGCCAAAATCCTTGAATATATACAGAATATTATACTCCGTATTGTCTGGGTCATGCGATACTGGTTGAATATTAATCGAATCGAAAATATCCTTATTCACCTCGTATAGCAAATTATGTATATTAATATTAATCAGTGACGACATATCGATCACTTTGTTGTTATAAACATACTCTAATGAGAACAGTTTCATATCTATATTTTTACGTAAAACCATATCATCTTTCGCACAAATCGTTTTGAAATTATTGCTTCCTATTGATGACGCGGCCATTGATTGTGTATGCGTGCGTACGAACGAACGTATGTGATCGTGTTATATACAATTAGAAACAACCCGGTTTATATTCTTTATTTACTATAAATCAAGACTGACGGTATTTCGTTCTGAACGGGGGCGACGTTTTGATTTATGTGGCGCGGCGTCACCCGGGATATCACCCAGGTCGGTGACACTAATAACATTAGATAGATCGTGACCATTGCCGTCGTTACCGTTGCCTCCCATTCCGGACAATATACCATTAAGTGTAATATCGGCTGCGTTGCCATTGCCTGCAGAAGAACCACCGGCCGATTGTTGAATATTAATCGTCTTTGTTTTCAGGCGGGACATCATATCTGATACATCAGTTGAAGGACCACGCATTTCTTGACGACGCGCCTTTTGATCGTATGCGTTATTACTATTACTACTATTCATTGCTCCAGGGCGCATCGGTGGAGGAGGCGCCATTGGTCCTTTTGTGGCGATGGGTGCAGGCGGTGGGCGTTGTTGGACATAAGGAGGTGGTTCACGTCCGTTACCTCCGCCACCTCCTCCACCGCCGCCGTTACTGCCGATAATATCATTCATGAAATTCCCGAATCCAGACCCGCGGGCGGCACCTCCTCCGCCTCCGCCTCCACCACCGCCTCCACCGCCGCCCATATTATTCGACATGGATGAAACTGCTGCCTGAGTAAACTGTTGCATTAATTCCGGGTTTTGACGCATAATATCATCCATTCCAGGGAGCGCGGATTTGAACATCGTATTTGTCATATGAAGCATAATCGCGCTTCCACCCAATTGGAACAAAAGTTTCAATTCAGGTGACATCTTCGCCTTGGACTTGTATTTTTCGTGAAGTTCGCCGAAAATCTCGTCATATTCGCCTAAATTCTCGTTCATTTGTTCTGACCATCCGTCAAGTTTCAGGTCAAATGGGTCGAACTTGTTATTCAAAAACTCCAACCCCGTGATACATGCAAGAAGCATCTTTCCCTGGAATTTCACACTATTATGACGCTCACGCTCTTCTATCTGTGTATCATACTCGCCCTTCATTTCAGCATACGATGAATCCATAGAATATCGTTTCGTCAATGTGACTCCCTTCTGCTCCAATTCCTCCAACTTACGAAGAAGTTTAAATTTCTCTTTCAACATATCGTCTTTGGATAATTGCGGTGTAGGGTCTACATTTGCGTCTGGGTCGAGTGGGATATTATTGAATTTCCCGTATCCATCCCATGTTCGATTATCGGCGTCTGTATTCGATGTAGAAGATCCTAGATTGATGCCGCCACCTCCGCCACCGCCGCTAGCACCGCCACCTCCGCCTCCGCCACTGCCACTGTCGTCGGAACGCCCGATATTAAATATATTTCCGAACAGACCGCCACCACCACCACTGCTTCCCGCGGCCTCCGCTGCTGCAGCCGACGCCGATGATGAAGATCGCCGATTACTCAAATCATTCAATTCATTTTCAAGGTCAGCCAATTCACCTAAATCAATATCGCCGCTATTACCGCCGCCACCGCCATTTTTACGACCTGAATCGCCGCCCTTGAATTTATCATTCATCAACAATTCTATACCGCCGCCAAAATTACCGACGGATTTACTTCCGCCGCCACCGCCGCTTCCGCCTCCGAGTGTAAACGTCGGAATATTATCTAAATCACCCAAATCAATAACTTCAGCCATTTCGTTCTTATTCAATAGATTATAGATAAAACAATCTTTATACTAAAATAAACGTCAAATATTTAAATGTGATTATATGATTAAAATACATACATTAATATTGTGCGCTTACCGCATTACTACTGCCCGCCCAGCAGATACACCCGCCATAATCCCTGTAAAAAACAATCCGCCAGATCATCCTTCTTCTTATGTTTTTCAAACATCGGCATCCAGGTCGCGTAGGGGGCGCCGCTACTGCCAGCACCAGTGCCGAGAGAACGACAAATCGAAATCCCCGACTTTTTACGGTCGCTATATGTCGATGCATCTACGAACGATGAGATATCCAATGCCGAATCCGTGAATAGTTTCAATTTACATGACGCCGATATAAACTCAATCTGCGGAACATCCTTCATAATAAAATATTGGGTTATCATTCCTTGTAGCGTCTTCATTCTAGATGCAAGTGTGCTAATTTGATTCTCTACAATCATCATATCGATAGGACCGTCGATACTCGAGAGTAGAATATCCAGATGTTTCATTAAATTGCGGCCATAGGTTATTAAATCCAGGTCGTGAGCGTATGTATAGTTAGGTTTTTTGAAGGGGAGCGTAGTTGCCGCCCCGCCGCCGCTGCTCGCACAGTGATTCAAATACTTACCTTCATCGAATGGTTCTAGATAATCTCTCGACATCGTTGTTTTAATCTCTTGGATAAGATCCGCCTTCCTTAATTTGATTCCAGGTCCGGTGGCTGGCGTCGGTCCGACCCCCGGGTCACATGTCACAACGACACCCTTCCAAATGTCTATCAATTCATCTAATTTCTTCTGGCGTAATAGTTCTGGTTTACGCTTGATGGGTAAAATCTCTCGAGATGGTATCTTATATTTGGATTTCTCTGCACATTTCAGACAATAAAGCGGCGCTGTCGAATGCGGCGGCGAGGTCGCATGCAAATACATGAATTTCGCCTGTTTCATATCATGGTCACATGTCTTTTTCGGTGCGGGGGCGACCGGATCGACGGGTGTGGTGGTTGGTTCAAACCGTAGATCAATGACATCCCATCTCTCGATATGTAGATTTTGAAGTAGATTGTCGAGAGATTGTTGGTTGAAATTCGTAGGCGTCGTCGATGTCGTAGTTGCCGTCGTCTGCGCGCCTACCAGGTGGGGAGGAGGATCCGGGATTGTAATAATACAATACGCTAGGTTTTTCATCCCAACATCAAAACTTATAATACGCATATTGTGTGTGATGTAATAATAATGTAATAAAATCGGTTTAATACATTATTATACGTATTACGTATTACGTAATCGAATCCCCATTAACGACCCTGCTGCTGCGAAAATGCGAGCAATTGTTCCTGTGTGATTTCAGGTGCAACCATCCGGGATTGAAGTTGGTCTCTCGAGAGATACATATCCTTTAAATCACTCTGGACATACCCAAACGGTTCTCTCGTATCCATAACCGACGCATACATAAACGGCGTATTCGGTTGATTGGCTTCTACATCAAATGATCCATGTCCTGACATATTGACTGCATCAAGACTGTTTATTTTCATTACATTATCTGCGTTGTGTGTTAAATACTTGCGATAATCCCAGTTTGATTGGATATTTTCGGCTTTACGAATCGATGCATTTACGGCGTTACCTGGTTGCCACCCAGCAAAATTGCGCCCATCGTTCATTAACGGCGGGAAGTCAAAATATACATTATGACTTGAACTATAATTCTTGGCCCAATGAGGTTGTGTTGACATAATATTATGTTATAATGAGAATAAAATATTATGTACTCTTGTTATTCATGTAACAATTGGATGAGTTCGGGTTTTTTCAATTTTTGCAGGTTTGTGATTTTGTCGTGCTGACCTTTATATTTCTCCTTAAGTAAAGCGCGTAGTTCAATAACAGATAATCCATGGAAAGATACAGATGACGACGCGGACGACGCAGCGGATGACGCCGTAGACGCGTAATATGACTCTGTCATACTCGCCAGTTGGTGTTCATCCGTATCGACACTTGTTCCTAAATCGATAGTGATTGTTTTTGTCTCTAGCGCGGGTTCTTCGTGTGCGAGCGCGGGTTCTTCATCAATTATAGTAACTGATTCGATTTCAAGTTCATTATCATGATGATCCTGTGTACTTGAAATCTCTATATGTTTAACTTCATGAATATCATGGATCATGTGAACATTCTCGCTCTCGATTTCGCTGTCGTCGCTTTCGCTTCCGCTCTCTTCGCCGTCGCTACTGCTTCCGTCGTCGTCGCTACTGCTCCCACTGCTGCTTCCGCTCTCGCTTCCGTCGCTATCGCTGTTTTCGTCCTCATCTTCATCAGACGTAGTATTCTCACTATCGGATGATATCGCGATTAAAGTGCTGCGCGGTTTATTTGGTGCTTCATACATGACTGTATCCATATGAATATGCTTGTTGTGGTCCTCGTAGACTTCCTCGGGTTCTGAAGTGTCCATTTGCGCCTGTTGCTCTTGTTGTTGTTGTTGCACCCCCACACCACCGCGCTGTCTAAAAACAATGCTTTGTAATCCTTGAATATCATACGATGATTCTTCTATATATTGCTGTAAAATGAGCGCCTGTTCTTTCTGTGAATGCTCTAAAACCGTGAATCGGACTTTCATATACTGATACACTGCAAATACCAGAATAGAACAAACGGCTAAACTAATAATAATAGTTAAAAAACTCAATTCACCCATTCTCTCGTTGTGTATGATTTAATATATTAATCCGCGACGAAATATTCTGTAAATAAACGGATTGTATGTATTTATTGTATATTGTTGGTTTTATGTTTGTTAAGTTACGGTTATATTCCTTCATGATTAGATAGAAAGTTCCAGTATGAATAAATGATTTTGATATGTAAAGAGTAAAAACTTCGGAAAATATTCCGTTTGAAATTAGAAATAGTTAGATTCAAAAGTTCCGGTTTGGAACCGGTCGATTTGGTCGTTGAAGATACTTTTCAGACGAAAATATTCCGTTTGAAATTAGAAAAATAGAAAATATCAGAAATAGTTAGATTCAAAAGTATCCATAGGATACCAACGGATTTCATCCGTTAACTTATAAAACACCAAAAAATATTCCCTTCAAAAATCAATAAAAAATCAACCAAATGGGGGCCAAGGCCCCGGGGAGCAACCACCCATTCCAGACACCCCTAAAAACGGACAATGATGGAAATGATGCCACTATGGCATCCTGTACGCAACATGTCCAAGAATGTCCTTTTCATCATGAGCGCCGGAGACTTTTGAAACACGAAAAACGCGTGTTTTGTTACTGACCAGTCACAACTTTTTTGGACCGATTTAAAATTTTGTGACTGTAACTTTTTCGACCCCGCCACCGCGTCCAACCACCGAGGTTCTAATATTGGACATTTATATAGACAGGTCGATTTAGGCAACCTCCTCATCATCCTATTTCCATCAAGACTGACCCTTTACAATAATGTATTATTGTGATACGTGTGACATCAAAACCAATAACAAAACGGTTTTCAATACACATCTTTTATCATCAAAGCATCAACGGTTATGTTCCGAGAACGTCAAATGTAAAAATTACATTCACAGTCTCATTTCGGGCGTGTCAAGCGTTTCAGGCGGAACGGCGGTCGCCAATTGCATCCCCCAAAAACCGACCTCCGATAATTATGAAATGTCGACCCCCCAAAAAACACCCATCAATGAAATCATCCAAATCAACCTCCATGATGAAGATGATGAAAATAATGTGGTTTATCACGCCGACCCGACCGACCCCGGAGGTCACGTGACTAAAACACCCCCCGCCACTGACCCTGATAGTCACGTGACAGGTGGTCACGTGACCGACGCCGCCGTCACCGCGGCCTACGAATGTAAATACTGTAAACGTCCCTATATCAACCGAACTGGATTATGGCGACATAATAAGAAATTCGGGTCTTCGTGTATAATGAAGATAATGAATGAATCCAAACTTGAAAATACGGTAGAATTGAAGAATATGATAAATACGATGATGCAGATGAACCACGAATTCAAGACGCAGATATTAGGTTTGTATAAAACTGCAGCAGCATCTGCGGCGACGGCGGGGACCGGGACCGCAATCACCAATAATAATACAAATAATCATAATAATAATATAAACAACAATAATCTGACGAATTGTTACAATCAGACATTCAATATGAATCTATTTCTTAACGAGAAATGTAAAGACGCGATGAATATGAAGGATTTCGTGAATTCGATTCAATTGGATACTGACGATCTTGAAAGTGTGGGAAAACTCGGATATGTCGAAGGAATGTCGAATATTCTTATAAACAATCTGAATAAAACGGAAGTACATAAACGTCCAGTCCATTGTAGTGATATCAAGAGAGAGACATTATACGTCAAAGACGCGGATAAATGGGAGCGTGAAGGACCCGACCATGAAAAAATGGTGAATGCAGTACTTGCTGTGGAGCACAAAAATGTGAGTTTGATGGGGGAGTGGGCCGCACGTCATCCACGATGTATGGATAGTAATACGAAAGAGAATGCGCAATATTTCAAACTGTCGAAGACGGTTACAGATGGTGCAGAGGAAGGGAATATATCCAAGATTATAAAGCGTGTGGCGAAGAATGTGCTTATCAATAAGTCCGACACGACATAAATACGACATAAAACATACAACATAAAACATACAATCACGATTATCATGGAAGATACAAGCAAAATAGTCGAGTTAATGGCGAATATCATAAATTATCTGAATTCGTCATTATATGAGAGTTTATTCAATAAAAAACACGAAGATTCTCGTGCGAATATAAACGCGATTTACGACACTGTATCAAAAACACAATCACCTACAAAAGAAGATTGTGTTTCATTTTATCAAGACTTATGCGTTCTCACCAAGGTGACAGATACAGACGATCCTGATTATTATATATATAAACGCAAATTAAGGGTGTGGATTGATAAATTATCCATTACGACCGATCAATAATCTGCCTCGCACTCTCCACGATCTCGTTTGGATAATCAAGATCACGTAGAACTTTAAGTCCGCCCTTGATGGTTGAAATACCGTCCGCAATCTTATACAAATATTCACCCGTTAGGGTCGATACAGACATATGAAGATTGGTAATGGCGCCCGAATTACGCTTCTCCAACAACTCACACAACTCAATATAATGTGTCGTAAGAATAAGGTCGACATTAGGGTTCTTGGATATATAATCAATGTATCCGTAGGCGGCCGCGACAGCCTCGTATGGATTCGTCCCTGAATAAAGCTCGTCGAAGATACAGAAATGTCGCTTGGTGGAGTTGTCGATAATACAGCGCAGGATTTCCATACACCGGCGTGATTCCGCCTGGAAGAGACTATCGCGACCGGACGTATCTGGGATATTCAGGTAGCAGTGAAGGAAGTCGTAAGGATTGATTTCTGCATGGTCATAGAATCCGTAGCCGATTTGTTGTGATAAAATAATATTGAATAGCGTGGTTTTTATTACGGTAGTCTTACCGGCCGCATTCGGTCCCGTGATAATCAGTTGTTTATCAAGTGATATGTTATTCGCGACGACTACGACGGCGTCGTGTTCGCGGGCTTTCAGAGGTGCGTATATCTGTGATGTTAGTTTTGTGATACCGGTTTTCTTGATGGCAATGACCGTAGGAGGTGGCGGTGGAGGAGGCAGGAGAAGTGCGACGTCGGGTGCATCGGGTGCATCGGGTGCATCGGGTGCATCGGTCTCCGGTGCATCGGTCTCGAGTGCTTTGGCACAGTCTCCTTCGGTCTCCGATACTTCGACTATCGGTGACAATGGGCGTGTCACGTCCGCGTCCGCGTCCGTGTCCGTGTCCGACTTCGCCGTCGCGACGAACGAGCACTTATTCATCATCCCGGATAAAACAATACTACGGCATGCAGTCAAATGTTCCATATACGCATTAAACCCGAAACTATATTCCAGCAATTCATTCAAGTCCGTCTGTGAAAACAGCGAATAATAATTCTTCATCACATACCCGATTTGGAAGAATTTGGATACAGAAACTGAAAACGGCGAAATGTCTGTTAGGGCAGTTGTAACCTCGTTTAATAAGGTATATCTATCGGAGAGTTCCTCGCGGAAAGATTCATATGACGAGAGATGATACGTCTGGATGAGTTGGATCATATACGACATATTAACACCAGTTGCAGTAAGATACCCATTGATGGTGTGAAGGTGTGTATGGACGAGTTTAATATTGTTGTAAAACCGGATACACGCCATCACATTTTGATAAATCTGGATTCCGTAAAAGACGACCGACATCAAAATATACAATTTTTGTTCTATTGATACCTCGCTAAAATTGTTTAAAATACGTCCGACCGAGTGTTGCCCGATAATTGTTTTTAGGATTTCAATATATTCCGACACACTCACACTCAACCCGCGCATAATCAGAATGAAAAAGGGGATAATAAGGACAATAATCGGTGTCAATAGAGCAATAACAGGGGATGAAATGTTATACAGACTTAATATTTGGAGGAATGATGACGAGGTATTCAGTTTCGATAGAAAGGGGGTTTCAACGTAACTGAATTTCTCTTTGAAATCCGCGAGTTTACTGTTTCCACGGAAGTTGGTCCATGTTTCTTTCATTGTGGAAAACGCCTCGACGCTTCCGGCGTGACCCATATTCTGCACGATATTGCGTTCAAGCAGTTCATTATCAAACATTTCTAGCAGTGTTTGGGTGTTTTTAAGATACGCGATATCTGTAGTATAATACCTGCTCCAGATGGGTAAATAGTCGGTTCCGTATACGGATGTGGGGGAAAATACGTAGTGATATAGACCTTTCACGGCTACGTCGACGTCGGTGTCGACGTCGACCTTATCGGTCCCGGTCTCAATGACCTTATCGATCTTCGTCGACGTCGGTTTAGGTTGAATCATTTCGAGATCTTCAATAATCGTCGTCGGTAATTCATGTAATTTATCCGGGTCAGAATATGAAATTGGGTGTTTAAATACGGAGACGACAGTCGAACAATTAGGCGCGGGTTTTGCTATCGCGGCCGCTGCCTTCGCGTCGCTTCCGCAACCAATCCCTAAATGTTCCATTAATAACGTCTTAACATCTGCCGGATCACGCGGCATTTCAGAAACAGATTCACGAACATCCGTAATCAACGAACAAACATTAAAAGAACAACACGACATAAGTATTCTATTTTTTCGATTCTACAGTATAAAATGAATAAATAAACTCATTTTAAACCCTAATCATTGGAATACTAATTCCATGGATCCCAATATCACAATAATGTATTAAACCCCCTCCATAAAATTCACAGGCAACTCTGTGATAAGCGTCCCGTAATACACCTCGATTTCCTTCTTGATACGCATATCACGGCGAGTAACGAAGTTGATACCGACACCCTTGCGTCCCCAGCGTCCCGAACGACCGATTCGGTGGAGATAAATATGGACATCCTGTGGCATATCAAAGTTAATAACCGTGCTGACCTGCTGAATATCAATACCACGTGCGGTCACATTCGACGAAATGAGGACACGATGAACTCCCGCCTTGAAATCCTGATACGCTTTATCACGCTCTCCCTTCTCCATCCCGCTATGAATACAGCAAACGGGGAATCCGTCAAAATGCATCGCCTCATGAAGATCGGCCACACGTTTCGTGGAATTACAGAAGATAATACATTGTGAAACGGAGATTGTCTTAAACAGGTCCTTCAGTGTGAGGTATTTCTGGATATCGTCGTCAAGTGCAACATAATGCTGTTGAATACCCTCGAGTGTAAGTTGGTCCGCCTTCACCTGGATATTCACGGGGGAACGCATAAACTTCTCGGTCAATGTATACAATTCAGGTGGCATCGTTGCGCTAAAGAGGACAACCTGGATATCAGACGGCATGAACTGGAAAATGTTATAGATTTGGTCGTTGAAACCGGCCGAAAGCATCTCGTCGGCCTCATCAAGAACAAGCATATTAACGTGCGAACCCTGAATATGATTACGGCGAATCATGTCGAATACACGACCAGGGCAACCCACGATGATATGTGGTGCGGATTTACGCAAATCGCTAGCGTCATCCGCCGTTGAAGTACCGCCGACAAGCAGACGCAAAGTCAACCCCGTCATCATTGAACCGATACTGGAGATGACATCGTAGATTTGTTTGGCTAGTTCGCGGGTGGGTGCGAGAATAAGAACCTGTGTTTTGGTTTTAGTGACATCGATGCTTTGAAGTGCGGCCACTGTGAAAGCACCGGTCTTGCCCGTTCCGGACTGGGCTTGTGCGATAACGTCGCGTTTTTGGATAATCGATAGAATCGATTTTTGCTGAATATGACTGGGTTTTTCAAAACCGTAGGCGTAAATACCGCGAAGAAGGTCGGGGGATATTTCGTCAACGTCTTCCCAATTCTTGAATTCGGAATATGAAACGACGCCACTGGCGGAGGCGTCAGCAGAGTCAGCGACGCCAGAGGCGAAATCGGAGTCAGCAGAGTCAGCGACGCCGATGGGCGTGATAGGAGTATCGTCGGTGGATGACATAATCGATGTCGTTAAGTAGGTGAAGAAAAGGTCGGATATGTCTAATAATTATAGCATGATATATTTAAGTCTTGTTTGATTACGTAATATGATTATATTATATTATATATAAGCATATTGTATATCGAATGTCACATCCGTTGACTCTACTAGAAGTAATATCGGAAGAAAGAGTTATAGAATTTTTGAATACGTTAGAACTACAATACAACAATAGGATTGAAAGAATATCTAAGGGTTCATATGGTATTGGATTTCGTATTACGATTATGGATCCAGATATTAATCCATTTAAAACATTCAAAATTGAAAGAGGTGGTGCAATTATTAGGCAACCAGACGGTACAGAAAGAGTAACCGTAGACCGTATAAAAGATACTACTGGGATAGGACAGGATATACACTCGGATAAAGATATTATTTTTATGAAATTAGTTCCTATTTCAGACCCGGTTCGGACTAACCGATATAAGTATGTTTCGCAGGTTAAATTAACTGAACCTAAAAAAAGACCATTAATGATGACAACTTCAACTTCAATCGCATTCAATAATGAATGTAATAAACAAATGGATATTTATGCTAAAACGAATAATAATTTGAATTCTGTATGTATGCCATTATTTTATCACAAGGTTGTTGACGCTGATGTTGGTGTTGATGGTCAGGTTGGTGTTGGTCCGCATAATGACGAATATAATAGTTTTATAAAATACGTACTTTCGACAACTGGAATAGTTTTTGATAGGAAAATAAAATATGGTATCGCATTTATGCCGTATTCTGTTAATTTTGATACAGAAGATTGTGGTATGGAAGAACAGTCTAGGCGTGACATCGAACAACATGTTATATCACAGAATGCCGTAACCCGAAATATTGGAACAATTCTTTCATTACCAGACAATTCGGAGATTACAGTTCAAACTGTTTTTAGTAATAATATGGGAATATATTTATTTATTTGTATTATTTCATTAGTGTTTCGTCTATTCATGGCCGGTTATTGCCACGGCGATTTACATTCGGGAAATATTATGATATATGGCGGTGTTTCGTCATTTGCCGAGCATAATCGTATTGTACCTGATGCATCCCCATTAGGATTCAACAATGGCGGATGTTTATTAATTGATTGGGGTTTTTCTTGGAGACATAATCACCCACTGCCACCCGTATTAGATTACGCCACATTTTCAATAATAATACAATACATTATAAATTCATCTCCAGCAAAGGGTAAGGATATGCTTGAATGGCATAGTTATTTTTGGTTTGCCGAAATGTTTTATGATAATGTATTTCCACTACCACACCCACAACCACAACCCGTATTTAACGATAATAAATGCAGGAGAATATTTTCTTTATTTCAATATTTCGAAACATATAGAACCAATTACGAAACATACCAACTTCAATTGCTTCAAATACTAGAACCAGAAGGGATTGACTATTATATAGATACAAATACCGCAATTTCACAATCAGTTGATGCATATATCGCGTCACTACCTCCCTCAGACCCAGAACGCAGACTATCATTATTCAATATACAAGGTGGTCGTCGTCGTCGTCGTATATATAATGCAATAAAACGCAAACAAACAAAAAATACCAAAAAACATTCACGTAGTCGTAGTCGTCGTAGTCGTCGTAGTCGCCGTGGTCCAACAAAATTGAAATGATTTTGTAAATAATGTAATGATGATAGTCATCGTAATCAACGAATCAACGAATCAACGAATCAACGAATCAACGAATCAACGAATCAATCGAATGAGTCCCGCCAACGCAATCATTATCAAATATACCAGAGTCGGAACTTCGACCTCCAGCGCCTCCAGCAGATCAGCAACAACAGTGGCTCATACCAAAAGAACTGCGTTCACGGCGAGGGCCTTCGCCAAGGCCACGCAAATCGAAACATGCGATTCCGCCCGGAATAGAACAATGTGGAACCGATTGAAGTCGGCAATTATCAATAAGTGAATTTATTTAGGGGTTACTGATGTATTTATTTAGGGGGTTTAATTTCCCGGTCATAACTTGTATTTTTATTATATGTTTGTAATGTATAAAATGCCTCCTAAATATGCATATAACGGTCGGTGGGACGGTGGCAATCAAGGCGCATGGCAGGCTTTATCCGATGACGACGAAGACCAGCGGTATAATCCCGAGGCTGAACGACGTAAACAAGAAGAAATGTACAAAAACGCAGTAGCAAGAGACAAACATATAGCATGGGCAAAGATGCAACAAGAAGAAAATGACAATTGGGAAAAAGACTATAAAAATCGGCAACAACAAGCAAAGGCAGCAGCAGAAGCAAAGGCAGCAGCAGAAGCAAAGGCGGCAGCTGAGAAAGCGGCGGAGGAAGCAAAGGCGGCAGCTGAGAAAGCGGCGGAGGAAGCAAAGGCAGCATCAGAAGCAAAGATTGCAGCAGATAAGGCGGCGGCGGAAGCAAAGGCGGCGGCGGAAGCAAAGGCGGCGGCGGAAGCAAAGGCGGCGGCGGAAGCAAAGGCGGCAGCGGAAGCAAAGGTGGCAGCAGAAGCAAAACCGCCTGTGCCCCGCATTTTGCTATATGAATTAAATGTTAATGATAATGATACTCCTTCCAGTAGATGGACCACCATGAACTGTGCAAGAGTCATCAAAATAAACATGGATACAGATCCTCCTATGTTGACCATTAAAAACAAGATCGAACCATACGAGATATCAATTCCAGCGGATAACTCGCTTACCATAGTATTTTGTACAGGGTTTACTGAACCTGATTCAAACAACAATGTTTGGCCTATATACAAAAAATTACCCTATACTGACAAAGCTACATTTGAAAAAAATATGAATGAAGCGATATACGATAAGAAAGAAGATAAGAAATTAACACAGAGAGATCACTCGGTGTATGTATTTTTTGATGACAAATTAATTCATATTATTGATGTTACTGTTGGACTTAAAAAAGGTGGCGGAGCCCGTCGCAAATCCAAAAAGGTAAAGAAAACCCGTAAAACCAGTAAATCCCGTAAAACCCGCAAATCGATTAAGAATCGCAAAACAAAATATTCTAAAAAATAATTTTGATATCACGTATGTTTAGCAAGAATATATGAACGCATCATCCCGAAAATACTCAAACATCCGCCTATCCGTCTGATACGCCCCCCACTTCGTCGCCTTTATCACCGCCCGAAACTGTGGAGAAGTCAATGCACGCACGATTGACTCCCCCTCCTCCACCGAACCCACAGGCAACCCGAATGAAAATTGCCCCATTCCATATTCACCGCTCATGTCCAAATATGGGTACAATTTTTCATTGAAATTAAGGATGACTTTCGCCACTCCGAAATGCCTCCCCCGCGTATTCGTGTTCGAATACCAAAGTCCCAATCCCTTCTTCGTCATTGTATGAACGACCGGATAAATAAATTCTCCGGCGCGGTATTCTGGCGACATATGCGGGAGATCGGTGCCGTAGGCGGAGCGGTCGTAGATTACCCTTCGGGGGTCAGGACCGTTCGGGTCGATGATACTCTTTATAAAATCGAATTCTGAATTAGGTAAGAATGGCCAATCTCTCGGTGTGATGGTATTCACGGATTGACTACACCAACCTGTTTCGATGATGGGACATGTGTCCCGGGCGCCGCCGTCCGTATCGCCGAATCCTACGGCGATTATATACAAATCCATTCTTTGCTGAACCTGCAAATCACGGGTTGCTATTTTCTTATCTATTGTATGAAGATATCGTAGTGAACACGAATCTCTCGTCATACGCGTCCACAAACCAAGATGACTGTTCGGTTTCCGCCATACAGGCGGGGTTATGAAACATAGGAATCTCTCCTCTTTACCAAGATTTGAATTCAATATGTCGAGAGATTTCACGATGAATTTGTCCCATAATGTTCGTCCTCCTTTACTCCCCACCCGAATGGTCTCATCTCTCGGCATTTGGAATGGGGGATTACCGATGATGATGTCTATCGTTGGGATCGTCGCACCCGCGACCGACGTCGCCGGATCCAGAAAATCCGCACACGTTATATTCACCAATGAACCAAATAAATCTCTCGTTCGTTCTACATTTGCCGTATTTATTTCCACCATAAACAACATATTCCGGATAATATGTTCGTGTCGGGCGCCAGGGTCCGGAAACATCGCAGACAATCCATCCATAAGTCGCATATAAATAACCGCACAGAAATGCCCGATACCCGACGCGGGTTCTAACCATCGTAGTGCCGGACTGCTCCATACCCGCGCAGGAAGTTGATCCAATAACTCGCAGATATAAGAATACGGAGTGAATACTTCGCCATATTTATTCTTTTCAATATCACGCACTGAGAGATTGGAATCGATGTGGGTTTTCACCCCCGCGATTGTATTCGATGAGTCGGCACATGATCTAGCGGTATATAATTCAAATATTTTTCCTGTAGAATGTATCATTGTTATAGAGTTATATATTAAAATATTATAGACAACGTATAATCTAACGTGTTCATTCGATTGTATATTATGAGTATGTTTTACAATATTTACATATAATAATAAGATAATAATATAACTAGTAGTTAAGATTACGATGGCGGGTTTAGGGTATAGGGCTAGTAGGGCGCGTTACGAAAAGGCAGCAGAAGATCGTCATCTAGCGGAACGGAGAGTGAAAGAAGTTGTAAAAGAAACCGAATTAAAAGAATTTATAATTAGGTTAGAATCACGATTATCTGTATACGATTTTTTAAGTGATAATTATTTAGATGGTTATGATTTTAAACCTTATAATTTTGTAATTTATAGAGAAGGTGTAATTGATGATAAGGGGTATACTAAACTTTGTCAGTGGATTCAGAATCATCAGTTTGAAGTAAGTGAAATCTTGCCACCAGGTGATACATTTATAGAAACACTAAAATCTTGTCATGGATATAACTTTAGTTTTACGTTAAATGATGTGGTTCTTGATATTGACGACCTTTGTAAATATTTGAAGGATTATATTGATCCACATTTAAACTATCCAAAACCTAAACCGGCCGAATCCAACTGGACAGATAGGTTAAAATTTAAAAGCACGATAGAAGAAAAAAAAAAAGAGATGTATCGGAAGGAGATGATAGACAAAAGAGAAGCTTACAGGGCGAAAAACATAAATACGTTCAATATAAAAGTATTCGACTCCAAATATTCAAAGAAAGGTGGTTATACGGGTTACAAAAGTGAAGAGATACTATCACAACTTGTAGACAAATATACAAAAACATTTAATGAAACTCACCCAGAAACCGATAGTAATATTGTATCACAAACTATTAAAACTCGCATGCGAGAATTCGCATTAAGGGCAATCGATAAAATCCGTTTATATATTATTGAATGTTTTGAGTTACTATGTGAGTTTGTAGATAAAATACAAGAAGTGAGCAGACATTGGGACCTCACCGATCCTGACCGATATAAACTAATTGATAAATCAGAATCATTGCCATCTGTTATGCGTGTAATGCTAACAAAACACGAATTAATTAAGTCCGAACAAGCAGTAACTGTAACTAAAGGAGGAAGTAATCGCAAAAAAACGAAAACAATACGTAAGAAAACTCGTACTCGTAAAGGCCACTGTAACCGTAGTCATAAATGTAGAATACGGTCACGCAATTCAAAAAAATCGTATACAATATAATTAAACCGTTGAATATTTATATAAACCGCATTCCATTATATAAATACTAATCGATAGAATAATGAATTGTTATCTATAAATAAAATTGATATAAAACAGCATTATATAGTATTATAATAGACGCATTTCACGCACACACAAACAACGAACGAACGTGATGGCAAAAATTACCCATCGTTATGACCTTCCTGATTACGCCGCATTTATGAATATTGGATTTGACCTGAAATTGACAGATGATGTATTGAAGTCTGTTTCCGAGTTGGCTGATTTGGTAGGTGCGCCTACATATGTGAAGACACCGGTGTTTCCGATTAGGTCAGAACTAGGAAATAGTGCGGGCGCGGGCGCGAGTGACGGAGCAACGACGGCGACGGCGACTACGACTACGGCGACAGGTTATCATGTTGCAGGAAGCAGTGCTAATACATTCCAAACTCGAATTGGCAATGGCAATGGTGGCAATGGTGGCAATGGTGGAAATGATTCATTTATTACAAGACATTCATCATCGATAGCACACGGAGGTTCCGGTGGAAGTACAATCACGCGTCAGCGAAACGCATCACAGCAAATCCCGAATAGCGAGTGGGAGACAATCCTCGCATTTCAAAAGACTGAACTTCAAAAGAAGGAGGGCATTGAATTGAGTATTGATAATATTCGTTCGTATCTTAACAAACTCACTGACAAGACATATACGGCAATGTTATCGAATATCCTGAAAGAAATCGCGGCGCTGTTTACGGCGTCTACTGATGATAAATCAGAAGATCATAATACGATCGCGGTGATGAACCGGATTGCGTCATCGATTTTCACGACTGCGAGTTCAAACTCGTTCTATTCTGAGATTTATGCACGCTTGTTTCGCGACCTTATGGCGGAATACGCGGTATTTCGCGACGTATTCGAGAAGAATCTAGCGTCGTTCATGTCGCTGTTTGAGACGATTGAATATTGCGACCCGAAGAAGAATTACGACAAGTTCTGCGATATCAACAAGGCCAACGAGAAGCGTAAGGCCATGTCACTCTTTATCGTGAATTTGATGAAGAATGGAATTGTGGAGAAGAAGCATGTGCTTGCAATTATGCGCCAGATTCAGGAATTGATGTATGCGAATCTGCGCCAGGAAGGGAAAACCAACGAAGTGGATGAACTCGCGGAGAATCTGTATATTATGGTAAAGAACAGTCACAGTGTTCTAAAGAGTGCTGCGTCCGCGACCGCGACAACGGATGCGGATGGTGCAGAGGTGGCCGAGTTATTCGCACAACGTATGGAACAAATCGTCGAGATTTCCAAACTGAAGATTAAATCCAAACCGAGTATTACGAACAAGACTATATTTAAGCATCTGGATATGCTGGATGAGATTTCCGGGAAGGCGAAGAAGTAAACGGTATACGGTAAACCGTAAACAAATATAGAGAATCATTTGTGTATATAATTACTACAAAAATGAAGTTCGTTGTTTCATTTACGACCAGTCCGACGCGTATCGGAAAATGTGGACCGATGATCCACAGTATATTAGACCAAACACGAAAACCCGACCTATTTTTATTGAATATTCCGGAACAGTTCGCGCGAACAGGCGAAACGTATAATGTGCCGAAGTATATCCGTAAATCACTTACAGTGAATCGGGTGACCACAGATTATGGACCTGCGACGAAAATCCTGCCCGCGGTCGCGTATTTGAAGGCGGTGGAGCAGACACATAATTTCGACCCCGCAAATACACGCATTATATACCTGGATGATGATATTGCGTATCCTCTAAAAATGATAGAATCCTATGAAAAAATGATCGCGCCGGGAGATAATAATGTCTGGACAGCGACGGGATTTGATTTCGTGAATTTGAATTTGAACGGGAAACGTGCACACAAAGACACCGCCACAATCGCGGAAGGATACGGGTCGGTTTGTGTTCCATTGAACACATTTGGTGATGATTTTATGGAATATATGACGCGATATACGACCCTCGATAACCAGATATGCCGTCTATCGGATGACGTCATTTTAAGCAATTATTATCATAAACAACGTGTCGGTATTACCATCGTTAATGTGCCTGGGTTCTTATCCATACACGATATGTGGCGTAATAAAAATATCCTTGATTATGGAAATGAGGGTGACGCACTTCATTTGGGTGCTGGTGGTACATCGGACAATAATGTAGACCGGTATAAACGCGTGATTACAGCGTTGAATAAGGCGAAGGATCGGCATTTTAAACTGGCGTTTATTACGTCGACGTCGACGACGGAGACGGATACGACAACCGACGCGAAGAAGACGATAATTTATCGATGAACTCGCGCGAGACGTGCGAGACGTGCGATAAGTGCGTAATTATTATTTATATCTATATAATAACTACGTGGAGATGGTGAAATCAAAACTCAACAAGGACATCAATTATCACGAATATTCGCATTTAGAAGAAGAAGATTTCAATTACAATACGCCGTTATTCAATTTGAAAATATTAGGTATTACTGTTATTATCGGTGTAGGACAGTTGAACTACAATTTCTCGAAACGGCATACTGTTGTTTATGTTCCGATTTATTTATTCAATTCAGAAAGGGGTTTTATGAAACAAATCGGCGTGTATGAAATGCCGTCCAATAATGTCAAAATGGATGAATCTGGTGACCTCGATATTCATAAATTGACGCCCTTGTTATACGGATTTGTAAATACGGAATTATTACGCAAATCTATTGTGAAGGCGGGTGCTGCTGCTACAGCTGCTGTCACCAATTCCGCGACCACTGCTGCATCTGCGGCTGCATCTGCGGCTAAGACCAAAATCGAAACTGCCGAAATCAAAAAATCTCTTAACAAACAGGATGAATCAAGAGACAGTGACGACAGCGACAGCGACAGCGACAATGACGGCAATGGCGATATCCTGAATGCCGGATTAGACGCACGTCAAAAGCATCTATTATCAGGCGCATCGATTCTCCCACTTCAAACAAAAGAACAATCCGAACTCGAGAGAAAACAATACAAGAATAATACCACCGATCTATGGATCCAAAAGTATCTTCGTAATAAGTATTTCAATTTCATAGACAATGAAGGCGGGAGTGGTAGTGACAGTTTTTTCGCGGTGATTCGCGACGCTCTTCTTACACAAGGTCGTACGACGACGATTCTTGAATTACGCAAACAATTGTCGGATGAAGTGACGGATGATGTATTTCGCGCATATCGAGAGAAATTCGCATTGTATCACGGTATCGCCCGAACCCAGATGCGTGAAACTAAAGAACTCGTGAATAGTTATAATGATCTGAAACGCCGGATATCGACGATCCATGATCGTGCACAACAGCAACTTATGATTGGAGGTGCGAAGAAACTTGTCGTTGAGCATAATATGAAACTGGATGAATCCAAATATACGAAACTGCTGGCAACACAGTATGATTATATGAAAGAAGTTCGGTCTACACAGCAATTAAAAGAACGGATGATGACGTCGCTTTATTGGCCGGATGCGTGGGGTGTTGCGACGATGGAGCGTGTACTGAATATGAAATTCGTGTTTTTTTCATCGAATGCATATGAAACGGGTGATATTGATAATGTGCTTCAGTGTGGTGGTCCGGATACAATTGATGCAGTGATTCTGAAACGCGGTGTATTTGAACCAACCGCATATATATTGATCGATAAAGGGATTGTGATGACGATGGCGGGGGCGGGACGCGATGTAGGTGTTCGGACAATGGTTATGGAAGATTCGGTCCTAAGTGGCGGTGGTAGCGGTAAAACGCGGTCGCGGTCTCGGTCGAGGTCCCCTCGGTCAGCGCGGGGTGCATCTACAAGCACAGGCGCAGTCACCGGCACAGGCACCGGCAGTTTCATTTCGAAAACAACAAACCAGCATAAATATAAACTTATCACGTATAAAACACACGGAATTTTATCATTCTCCGAATTACCGTATGATATTAAATTACTTATTACCACCAAGTGCCTTGAAACCCAATCAGGTGCTTTTTGTTTTATTCCCCAATTTAAACTCTTCCAGAAAGAACTGGGGATACGTTCCGACGAGTTACAAAATACGAGTATTGACGATTTATTAGAAGAGATTCATACGGATGAAGGGAGCGTCGGGAATCGCACGGGTTCGCATCTTTATACACCGGATATTGTATTCCAGTTTTATGCGAAATCCAACCCTAATGCATTACCTGGCGCAGGTCCAGGCGAGAAAATACCGGAACACGACAAGATCCATTTTCAAAAACTGGCTACATTTGATAATTGGCGGCGTAAATTATCGAATTTCTGGAGCGAACCGTTTATGCTGGATAATCATACATGGCAAAGTGTAGAACACTATTATCAAGGTAGTAAATTCAAAAACAATAACCGCGAATTCTACCTGAAATTCTCGCTGGATTCGCGGTCGGAGTTATCATCTGATCCGGTCCTTGCGAAGGCGGCAGGTAGTAAAAGCGGGAAACTGACCGGCAGTAGTAGCAGCATTTTACGCCCCTCACGGGTCACAGTCGACCCTGATTTCTTCAATCATGGACGCAGTGAACGAGAGATGGAAAACGCGATATATGCGAAATTCTCTCAAAACAAGAACTTGAAGGATATATTGTTGGCTACCCGGAATGCGAAATTGGTGCAATATGTACGCGGAGGACATCCTATCGTGTTTCATCATTTAATACGGGTTCGTCATAAGTTGCGAACGAATACGCGCTGATCGCTCGTTAACACACGTTAACACACGCTGATCCACGCGCTTTGCTCGATCGCGTGTTAACACACGCTGTAATACGACGTGAAGATTCCCTGTAATATCGCAAATATCAACATAATTACGATAATCCTTACCCAATCTTTATTTGATGGATTGGTAAAATGGACACCGGCAACACCAGTGCTTCCATTGGCGACATCATGGTATTTACCGATATTATAATGTATCACATTTTCAATGATATTCAATACGATGAATATCAGAAATGAAAATACGAAGATATCTAGTGTGCCTTTTTTGAAGTATTTCTTGTAGATGAGTTCGAACATAATTGTGTAGTATTATTATATATTGAATATACAATAATATCATATGCCTCCGAACCAAAAAACACAATGGATAGAGGATGATATACAACGTGATACAGATAAACTGCGTAAGTGTATTTCGGAGTTTGCGAGAGATTATTCCAAGACAGGGGTCGGGACCGGGACGGGTGCGAGATCGGCGCCATCAGAAAACAAAAACGCGACCACCGATTTTCTGAAACAGTTTTACGGTATTCTCGCGGAAAATGAACTAGACCTTTATAAACAACTTACGGCTACGCAATGGAAATATGCACCTACGACATCAAAACCTGATGGTAGTTATATTGATAAAATGACATTTAAAATCTCTGAAATTAAGAATTCCGTGAATGATTTACCGCGACCGCGTATGCTCGATACTTTACGCCATCAATATGATTCTGGTGCAGGTAGACGAAGTTCCGCCACGAGCAGCAGTAGCGAAGACGACCGCTATATTCCGCGTATCGTATATAAATATATACGCGAAAAATCAGAATATTGTATTCGGTTTCAAACGACGATACATACACGCGCAGTGTCATTATATTTTATTACATTCCCCGAGTCGCATATTTCTGTATGTGGTCGTAGCGTTACTAACCTCCAGGTCCAGGTCGGCGGTGCATCTGCGTCGTCCTATATGTGCGCTACCGAAATAGCCACTTATCAACTTTACGCCTATAAGGTATTTCTGTGGTTATCGATTGTCACCAGTCTCTCCTCTAAAGAATGTTCATCCCAATCTCTCGACGTTTACCTTTACATGACACCATTTAAGAAGTTGACCCCATCGGCAACACCCTCCACACCTGCGTCGGCACCATTATCTGCAATTCATGTGAATACCGGTCTTACCCGAAATTGTGAAACCAACGGCGAGATTATTATTTACCGAACCGAGGAATGGTTCAAAGTATTTATTCATGAATCTATGCATAATTTCAATATGGATTTTATTGACCTCGATTTGTCCGCGGCCAACAAACGTCTCCGTGAAACATTCTGTATCCCGCATGATGATATCCTCCTGTTTGAAACATATACGGAAACGTGGGCTCGCATAATAAACACGATGATTGAAACATATTTTGATGCAAATGTACGCACCCAAACCGAATTTATTCGACGTGTTCGAGAGAATCTCTCGGTCAATGCATTATTTTATGCGTATCAAGCAGTAAAAGTCCTGGAAGTTATGGATCTGAAATATGCGCAAATAACCGTGCTTTCACCGGAGAATATAGAGGTGTGTCGAAAACGATACGCGGAGGAGACAAATGTATACGCGTATTATATTTTAGGCGGTATTCTCTCGGTGTACGCCCTTCCATTTATATCCTGGTGTCGGGAGAACAATCATCACGCGGGTGCGACCAGCGCGACGAGCGCGAGCATCCCACGCAAGTTATCTAGTGTGAAATGTATCCGTTTTTCGCGAGATGGCGGTTCGTCAGGTGAAGATAGTAATTTGATCCGGTTTGTTGATTTTATACGTAATGCAGCGAGAGATAGTGTATTTCTGGAGATGGTCGCATTTTGTGAAAAGAAGGTTCATGCGGGTGGGTCGTCGTCATCGTCGTCATCGTCGGGGGTATTACAAAATACATTGCGGATGACGTTATGACCGAGATATAAGTTTTTCAATATCAGTAAAATTGAATATAAATGTTATTTTATGAATATAACGTATAAACCAACATCCGTCTGTCCATATTTTTCGATCCAATGATGTATTCTTCAAAGAATAACAATAACAATAACAATAATGCATACCCCCGCCCAACCCCTCAAACGAGTATTGGTCGCCTGGTTTCAATTACAGTTGACAATCCCAAGTATTACACCGCACCCGTGTCGTCATCTCCATCATCCCCGACTATTCCTCACCTGATTCCTATTGCGTCGGCTGCGGCGGCGTCGACCGCACACAATGATGAGCAGACGATGCTTTGGCGTAATATTGCAACCCTGTTTTCTAGGTGCGAACAAAATGAAATCGAAATCAAGAAACAACGCGAAGATTATGACCCCTGTATTGGCGTCCTTAACCATGCGACGGATGAGTTGGTTCAAGAGACCCGTGAGTTGAAGTGCCGTATTGGCGAAATATCCAACGAGTTGTCAGATGAACTTGATTCAAAACTCGGTCAAATGAAGAAACACACGCGAAAGTATGTTTCAAAGAAGGTGAATAACACCAAACAGGCTGCATCAGGGTCGGCGTTTGATGCGGACTTGGAGGTTTTCAAGTATGTCGATACTGTGCGCGATGAAATGCATGAAGAATTATCTGAACTACACGACACGTATGATCGCGACTACAAAATGTTCATTCAACGCGAAAATGAACTGCTGGCGAAATTGGACACGGCCGTGAAAATGAACGAGGCGATCAATCAGAGGATGAAGGATCTAGAGGAGTGTTTTATGAGACAAATCCAGCAAGTGCGAAATTATGCGGATACGCATGTGGCCGGGGATTTACGTGAAGAGTTTTCGACCGCGATTTGCCGCGAGGTCGCATTTGAGAGCAAAGTGAACGCGGAACTCGTCCAAGGCGTCCACGATGAACTCACCGACCTGATTACGAGGTCGAATGAGTATCATTCGGCGCGGTATTTCGGAACGGTTGAGGATGTCAAGCAAGTGCGCGAGATGTGCCAGACGTTGAAACAGAGTATCGGGATGGTGGATGCGGAATTGTCGGATACGAAGGAGACAGTCGAATACCTGAAAGACGAAGTGGGTGTCATGGTGAACAGCGTGACTGATTTGGAAGACAAAGTATGTGATCTGACCGAGAATATCATCGAACAGAAGGCCGATATTTACAGTGAAATGGATCATGACTATTCTGATATGAAGGATTATGTGAAACGTCGTATCCAAAGACATGTTCGTCATTCTCACCAAGAGACTCCGGTCCCTGTCGAGACCGTCGTAGAAGAGACGGACCCGATATCAATGATTGTGAATGAATACAGTGAAGACGCGATCGACGACGCCCCTGCCGATGCGACTACCGTTGTCACTGTCGATGAGTGCGCTTATGCCAGAGACGAAGACGATGACAATATTATTATTATGGATGATACGTGTATGATCAGTGACGACGAATAAGTGAACGAGTGAACGAGTAAGCAAATGAATGAACGAATAATTTTTTATGATAATCAGTTATTATCATAAAATAAAATTGATTAGAATAATATCATAGTTGACTAACATAGAGCAACCACCGCAGTCATGGGAATCAGAAATTTAAACCGATTCATTCAAACGAAATGTCCGAATGCATCGTCAAGGATACATCTAGAGCAATTGCGTGGAAAGAAAATCGCAGTAGATACGAGCATTTATATGTATCGTTTTGCCGGTGAAAACGCACTGCTTGAAAATATGTATTTGATGGCGTCATTGTTTCGGCATTATGATATCCACGCGGTGTTCGTGTTTGACGGCGTCCCACCACCACAAAAAACCGAACTTATAGAAAGTCGTCGACAGAAAAAAGACCAAGCCAAGCATCAATACGATATTGTGGCCGACCAATTGAAACAACGCAAACGGACCGAGTATTATAATTCCGAAATTGCTGAACTTGAAGAAACGATGACACAACTTAGAAAGAAGTTCGCGAGATTACGCGATTGTGATGTCGAAAATGTGAAGGAATTACTGATTAGTTTTGGGTTCGCGATTATAGATGCCGAAGGAGAGGCGGATGTATTATGCGCGAAATTGGCGATAAAAAAACGGGTCTATGCGTGCTTGAGCGATGACACCGATATGTTTGTTTATGGATGCCCCATTGTATTACGGCACATCAGTTTATTAAATAACTCGGTTGTTAGTTATAACATGACCGATATACTAACAGAATTAGGGTTAAATCAGCAGGAGTTCAAGATGATGTGTGTCGCCAACGGCACAGACTACGACGCGCCCGCGCCCCCCGCCACCACCGTTGCTGTTGCCGACAATAGAATATTCCAGATGTACAGTTTATTAATAGAATTCAAGCATCTTTCACCGAAAGAACAGAAGAAATACCAGGATGGTGGCGGATTTTATGACTGGTTGGATGAACGCAAAAAGGGAGTCGGGGTCATTTCAATGATGACCACCGAGGCGTTATTTAATATCAACAACAATCACCGAAGCGGTGGTGGGAGCGGAGGTGAAAGTGGATGCGACAACCAGTACAAGCAACTGGTTATATTAAATCGCAATGACATCCATAAACGTCGGATCGTGGAAATTATGATGAAGGAGGATTTTATATTCATAGAACCCAATATGGATGATAAAAAGATACTTAATACAATGTCTAGTGGTCATGGAACATTTACAAGTTCGCCGGTGTATGGTGTTGGTGTATGGGATACACCGATTTCATCCGACGACCAGGTCCAAATCATCGCAAATAACGTTTATGGAATAGATGCTGGGTCATTGGACGAACTCAATCAGAAGTATATTCAAATAACACGGGATAAGAAGAAGAATCGTAAGTGAAAATAGTATTTGAACTATTGAGTGAATAATAAAAACAAAACCATTTTTTATTATTTATGACTACGAGCGTGAGTACGAGTACGAGCGCGAGTCAGTTTAGGCCTTGACAGCACCGCCGACAGAAGCAACAGGAGCAGCAGCGACGGCAGGGACAGTCTTGGCAAAGTGGACCGCCATGAACTTCTGAAGGTTGAAGTAGGTAAGCTCCTCACCCTTCTTCAACTTAAGAAGCTTAAGCAACTTGGCGTCGGGGTTGATCTTGCGACCATTGTCCTTGTCCTGAAGCTTCTGGGTGCGGATGTAGGCGTTCACCTCACGAGTCACCTCGGTACGCGCCAGAACACTGCCCTCGGGGCGACCGAGGAAAGCAGCCAACTCGTTAGAAATAAGAGTGGGCTTGACGAAACCAGAAGGAGCGCGGTTGGCGTTGGTCTTGCGACGCTTGTTGGCCTTGTTGGCCACACGAAGCTCACGAGCGTGCTGACGCTTAAGCTCATTCACCTCGGAACGAATAGAAGTAATAAGAGACTGGGCGCTCTGAAGCTTGCTCAACACGCTAACGTAGAGAGCTGAAGAGACAGAACCCTCGACCTCGGCAACAGCAGCAGCTGCCTCGCCCTCAACAACGGGGGTGGAAGGCGCAACTGCGGTCACGGGTGCGGACGTAGCGGCAGCAGCTGCCTTGGCGGACGCCTTGGGGGTTGCGGGCTTGACTGCCTTGGCAGTAGGTGCGGCAACGGCAGCAGAGGCTGGAGCAGCAGAAGAAGAAGCGACAGAAGAAGCAGAAGAAGAAGGAGCAGACTTGACCATGTTATCGGTTATACACTTATGAGTAATGTCTTTTTAAGTTGTTTTTAGAAAATTATCCAATCACACGGGCGCAGGTGCGGTATAGAATGATTTATTTTCGTTTTTTATATTGTGTTTTTCTTTTTTTATTATTATTTATTCTTTGCAATTTGTGTGTATTTCGATGACGACGACTACGACGACCACCACGACATTTTAGTCCAGATTTAACCATCCGTTCGATTTTAGTCAATCCTCTGTTCTCGCAATCAACGAACATTGACCCACTCTGCATATTACCATAATCAATCAATTTATACGTATCTCCGCAAAGAACAATATTGGCTGGTATTATGTCCAGATGTACGAATCCTCCTGCATGTAACGCATATAATACAGGTTGAATGTCATGTACTAGTTTTTCGAAGTCTGAATTTTTGGTAATGGGTTCGCATTTATGTTGTAATAATACATAAATTTCTTGTGTTGATTTCGGACCGACCATAAAGTTATAATCTGCTCGCGGAAGATCCCGGAATCGAATAGTAAAACCAATACAGCCGTCATATTCATAAAAAGTCGTATATCTTCCAAAATTACCACCATAAATTCCTTTAATCGTCATGATATTTACCAATTCATCTCCAAAAATATCATCATTAGTAAATATCTTACACCATATATTTTCTCGGTGCAATGTCATTAAAAATTCATGTGTATCCACTACGTTACATTCCGCATCTTCATCTTCGTCTTCATCATCGTTGTCATCTTCATCTTGATCTCTTTCAGGTGTTCTACGTGGTGGTTCTTTTATCGATTTTGATATAACTATATTTCCAGTGTACGGTAGTAATAATGAAGCAATATTATTAAAACACGCATTGCGCCCTTTTGGCGTTCTTTCATCACATATAATTATATTATTCATAACTAATGTATTTGTATTTGTATTTGTATTTGTATTTGTATCTTATTATATACATACAAATATATAAAACCGCATCTTATATGTGCTGAATATTTCACAAAACTGCTTCATACAACCAAGGCAACGCACTTCGTGCATTTTGATTTACGATTGTTAATGTGGCCAATACATAAAACGCACCTAAACACTGATCTTCACGAGAAACACCGCGTTTCACAATATTGCTGATAATCGCCACCGCAATCGTGCGTAATTCTGAATCATTCAATAAATTGACGACGTTCAAATTCACGCTGATATTATTCAACATAAAGGGATTGCCGTGAGGCGGGCAAATACGTTCCTTCATATCTTGTGACAGGTTTGCACGATAATACCAGATATCATGAATATGACGAATGAATCGTAAGAACTCGGGTCGTTGTAATGTCGTAAACCATTCCGAGTCAGAATAGTTACCGAGTGTATTGATATGTTGAAACAGACCTACAATATAAAGTTCTTCTTGTTTTTCTCTCGACAGTGTGCGATTATCCCGACCGTATCCTCCTCCCGCAGCACCGGTCACACCGTAATCATTCGAATCGTCCTCATTATCGACCTCCTCTAATTTAATCGTCGAGCGAAACCGTAATAATGTCCCATATATTAACTTATCATAGACGTTTTGCACGATTTTTACAGGTAGTAAATTGCGATTATATGGGTTTGTTATTTCGGGAAATGAATTCAGGATGAGATTGTATATCGACGCGATATGAAACCCGTAGATTTTTCCGTCTTGGTCGCGAAATGTGAATAAATTATGCGGGGCGATCTCGGATAATCGGTCAAACGTATAAAAATCTGTATCATTTACACAACTGGCGACATGTAAATACCCGGGCCCGCTTAATAAACGATATTTAGTCGAAATATATTGTCTAAATTTTCGCTGGATTTTGACGATGACGTTGGATTGTCTGAGATGTGTATAAATCCGAAGTGTCAGGTCGGATTTTGTTCCGGATTTTTTAATACCGTAATGCGTACAAAGGTTGCGTAAGTCGGTTAGACTATATTTTGTCGTTTTTACTTTTTCATATTCACTTGTTTTCAGTATAATAATATTTGATGGTGGTGGTTCGTCGTCATAGGGAGGTGGTGGCGACGGTGTCGGACCGTCTTTAGGCGTACTGCACACCGCAGCTGAATCTGGATTATCCATATTTTCATTGATATGAATTATATCGGCTGTATGTTTCATTTTCTTTCGTGGCGCTGCTGCTGCTGCTGCTGCCATCGCCACCGCCGCACCACCGCCATACCCGCTGGTATTATTGTTGATGTAGGCGAAAGATAATTCACTAGGTCCATTACGTTTCAATTTAAGTTTTCGTAAATAGACCTTATCAGGATTATTATACATTTTGAACTGTGATAACAATTGATATAATTTATGTATTTCAACTTTGTATGACATTGCCCCCGGCATTGGAACGATCGGATTCATTTAAAGTATATATTAATAAGGTATAATGTTTATTATGTTTTCGAAATACCACCAAACCGGGTTTCGGATATAAAGATTATTATATAGTATTATTATATAAACCACATATGCGTATATCATCTTGTTTTCTTTTATGTCTTCTATCTGTGTCGCTCGTGAGCAGCATCCCTGTTGTTGATGTTCCTCATCTTAACGCTACAGAAGACGTAAAATTCATTTCCGACAATAGCACCGGACATGAAAATCAGACGGGTCATCACGGCATTCTACCTGAGGTCGTTGTGTCTGAACGTAAGTTGTTGCGTCACGTAGTGAAATACGTAGTTAAACATGTAGTGAAGGTGACCCCGGTAGTGAAACCCGCCCCGGTAGTGAAGGTGACCCCGGTAGTGAAGGTCGCCCCGGTAGTGAAGGTGACCCCGGTAGTGAAGGTCGCCCCGGTAGTGAAGGTCGCCCCGGTAGTGAAGGTCGCCCCGAAACCCGCACCAGCACCTGTTGTTGTTTTAAAGGTCTCGTCACCGGTTATTGCGCCTGTTTTAAAGGTCAGTACACCTGCACCTGCAACGGCAGTTCCTTTATCTATCTATCTTACATGTGATAATGTATTTGATTTGTATGTAAATGGTGATAAGGTTGGTCGCGGGACAAGTTGGACGACTACATATCATTTTACCCCGGTTGTCAGACCCGGTGATGTTATCGCGATAGACGGTCAGGATATAGATGGTCCGGCCGCGTTTATCGGCGTTTTTGGTGGTAAAGTAACAAAGCCATCGGAATGGCGTTGTTCAACCAAAGAATCAAATGGATGGACTAAAAATACATTCGATGATTCTGCGTGGACAAAACCTGTAAGTTATGGACGCAATCAAGATAATAATATTTGGCGTTCAGTCGGAGGTGGTTCTCGTCCAAATATTCCAGGCGACGCTGAATGGCTTTGGACGAGTGATAATAATAATCACAACCGTGTTTATTGTAGATATTTTCCTGTGGCGCCCGCAGCCGCACCACCTACGGTTGTCGTCGCCACATCCGTGACTCCCAAGGTCGTTGTTCCCGCACCACCTACGGTTGTCGCGCCGGCGTCCAAAACGGTCGTTGACGAAATAATTAGAGCCAACGAGAAAACCAACAAGAAACTCACCGCATTTCAGGATAAACTTATTAAATTAATGAAGGAAACAAGTGACGACCAGTATCGTGTTGAGACCGAAAACCGAAATAATTATAACGGAGTTAGTGCAACTCTTCAATCAGAGAAAACCAAATTGGAAACAGTTCAGTTGAATATGAAGAAGTTATACGAACAAACGAATCTCCTGAATCAGGCAATTCAAGCACATTATAAGAAACTGATTGCAGACACTGACTATTTACGTGTTCTTGATGCAATCAAACCGTCATTTCTTCAATCTCTCGGCGAGTTGGCCGACCATATCCAAAAGGTGAAGACCATCGTCGATACAAAACTTGTCAAGGATGAGTACAAGGATGAAATGGTCCGTCTCTTGTCAGGCATTCATTTTAATACGCGTAATATCAGTGGTTATGTCGCCACCGAGTTTATCAAACACTACGATAAGTATAAGAATCTCATCCAGAAAGAGAATACCGATTACTCTAATCAAATGAAGCAATTATCAGTCCTGGCGAACGAATATAAGGTCCAGGCGCAAAAGGCAGTTGATATCGAGAAGGAGCGTGTGCGTATTCAGAGTATCCTTGAGAAAATAAAGGAAACGTATTCATTATCCGTTTCTCAACGTGAAGAGTTCGATTTGTTGATAACTCAAGTAATGAAGATATTTGATAATAAGAAGTGCTGATTTGCGTAACAAATAGCATCGGACTCGCAGTGCTGATTTGCGATTAGCAGAATTAGCAGAATTAGCATTTTAATCCCCAGTCCATCATAAAAAATTGATTTAAACATTTATGATGAATACATATATCACTCGTCTACTCGTTACTCTCGTTCTACTCGTTACTCTCGTTCTACTCGTTACCACAATGTCATCTGATATGGTTATTTCCGGCGCAGCATTCAATCCCCTCACTGATATGAAGTATACTAAACCCAAGGTCAATTCCGTCGGCGGACGCAGCGTCGGTATCGTCAACTCAAAGACGAGCACTGTTCTAAATTTGTCGTCACCTCTTATGCTCACATGGGGCGTTCAAGAGTTCACCGATGACAAGACTGGCAAGGTCAGTTACGACCTGGCGCTCCAGTTTCCAAATGATGGTTTCGAGACGCCTACTACAAAGAAGTTCATTGCAAATATGGCCACATTCGAGAAGAAGATCAAGGAGGATGCAATCGTGAACTCCAAGGAGTGGTTCAGCAAGCCCAAGATGACGTCGGATGCGGTGGATGCGCTCTGGACTCCTATTTTGAAGTACCCCAAGAACAAGGACACTCTTGAAGCCGATATGACACGCGCTCCTACTCTCAAGGTGAAACTGCCCTTCTGGGATGGTCAATGGAAGGAGTTGGAGTTGTATGATGTCGAAATGCAACCCGTCTTCCCTGATTCGTCAAACCCGGCGCTCTCTCCCAAGGATCTCATTGCGAAGGGCAGTCACATCGCAGTTTCAATTCAATGCGGTGGTATTTGGTTCGCCAATGGTAAGTTTGGTGTGACCTGGAAGTTGTTTCAGGCGATCGTGAAGCCCAAGATGACATTGAAGGGCAAGTGTCACATCAAGTTGGATGATGAAGAGAAGACGAAGATTGTCGCACAGGTGATTCAGACTGATGTTGATGGTGACGGCGAAGGTGATGCAGACCATGACAATGTTTCCGCGGTGATTGAGGATGAAGACGACGAGGTTGCTTCGGCAGCACCCGTGCGTGTAGCGTCTACACCAAAGCCGGCACCGGCACCTGCTGCTGCTGCGGGAGGTGACGCCGCCTCAAAGAAGAAGATTGTTCGCAAGGTCTAAATAATAATACGGCAATAAATGCCGTTTGCAGATAATACAATAAATAACAAGTAAGTCTAATAATGCACGCTTGTTTGCTTGCTCGCTGATCGCTGATCGCTGACTCGTTTGATTGCAGGTAAATTTCATTTTTTTACTACTAAAAAATGAAATACTAATATAATCGCACCCGGCACGTTTGTTTCAGTCGCAGTGTAGTTTTACGATGGCGTATACATTCGCCCTGTCCGTTACTTTGTATATGTGATTAGGTCCTAACAATGCAATACCTCCGCCTCCGCCGTCGCTACGCAATAAAACACATTGACGCGCCCCCGATTGACATGTGACATCGGTCGCGTGTAAATAATAAACAAATCCGTGTGTTTTGATTTCGTCGGTGATATACACGGGGACGATTTGATTACGGAATAAATCGACGATATTCACATTGATAGATACATAAATATTATTATCTTCGTCGATTGTTACATGATCTGGAAGTTCAGGTTGGCATAAAACAATTATTTCTCCTGTGTCGGATGATGACGACGATGAATCATAGGATGATTCGTGGGATGATGACGCGGGTTTATTAAAATGAAGTTCACTATGCCATAGCGGTATATAATACGTTTGTCCGCATTCGTTGAGGATATACACGCGATCTAATAACATATCTAATAATGATGGATTAAGACGAATAACGATATCATCACGAGTCTTTTCTTCGACGATTGATGTAAGTTCATCCATAATCTCTCGAGAGATTGAAAATAATTCCTGATTTTCCGAGAGAATATTATAGATCGCCATACACGACGACTTGTCCATCTTTCGGAATAACATAACAGATGACTGAATTCCCTTACTCAAAATAGATTGGATTATGGTATGTATTGCGTCCGAACTGACGACTCGGTCCGCACTGACGGACGTCATCTTTACGAGTATGTTTTTTATAAATAACTTGAAAATACTGTCATAACTACTGTTGCTGTTGCTGCTACTACTGCTGCTGCTTCCGTCTGTATCAAAATCCGCGTCCTGATTGTCAGAATAAAAATAGTCCTTTACGCGTTTATGGGATTCATTGATTTCTTTGAATAATGCAGCGCCGTCGCCGTCGTCATCGGCGCCGTGACCGACCTTATCCGGATGATGTTTTAACGCCAGCAAATGATACCTTTTATTCAACTCTTTGAGAGATTTCGGCGCGCCACTGCCACCACCACAATCCGTGCTGGTAAATCCAAGTGTTTTTAATGACGCGATTATTGTGTCGGGATACATTGATGTTTGAATCCGTGTATCTTGCATATTAATACTAGTACAAAATTCTCTAAATGATATATCGGGCGGTAATTATTATTGAAATACTGAAAAAATACAAACATCTTAATCATAATATCATCCATATATTCTGGTTGTAAAGCACCGGTTTTTATCAGTTTTTCTATAATAAACCAGACGCATTCTTGAATATTAATATCGTAGATTAACAGATCATACAGAATATCTCTCAATGCGTCAAATTTCAGGAGTGATGATGGCGAGAGAATAATATCGATAAGACTATTACATATATTTTCATGTGGGACATTAAGTTCGGTTATGTTGGCTTTTAACGCTTTTATATTCGTTATTTTATCGAGTTCGAATTTACTGGTAATACGTATGGGTGTTTTCTTAATCACTTGGTACGCTTCTGACGCGGACACGGACGCTGTGGACGTGGACGCTGTGGACGTGGACGACTCGCCAAACAAGCATTTGTTATACGCATTCATCGTCGGTCTTTTAAATGGAATCATTTTACAACGTTGTATAACATTATCCGGGATGAAACTCACATGATCGGTGACAATAATGAATTTCAAACAAACAAACTCATTGTCATTATGCATATAACTATAAAACGTTTCTAATAATTCACTGTGGATTTTCTGGAAGTTTTTACACATAATGAACGCGGTTGTATGTTGTCTCGAACTGACAATATCGTTTATCTGGTTATATATTTCGTTCCAAATATGCTTTGAATTACACCCTAATAGTGCCATATCTACCTCGAAATGAACATCGCTGATTTTTATGAAAAATGTGTCCTTGTTATAAGAAACGGCCATCCGTTTTTCATATTTCATTCGCGATGGACTGTATTTGGATATCGTATATAACGCATGACTATATTTACCTACACCACTTGGTCCATAAAAAATAATATTCGGCAATTCAGTTATATCTGATGGGAATGACGATATTATTTTTTTAACACTAGGTTGAAGAGATAATCGTTCCACTTCACGGACATATTCGTCATAGTGACTTTCGAAGAATTTCATGGAATGGAATGTAATGGAATAGTAATAAGTATTCGCGGGTCGGGTTTATATGTGTTTCCGATTACCAGAGTAACTTATCGGCCAACCACCCCCTCGACCATTTAATATGTCGGTCTTTTTCATGCCGCATTTTATAGAGACGACGCCGTGTCTTCGCATAAGTAAGTCCGCGTGTTCGAATATATGTCGGGAAATCGTTCATTCCACGTGCGCCAACACTCGCTATTTTACGCGATTTTCGATACACATCTATTTTCTTATCCGAGTTTGATGACGGTTTTACAACGACACCGAGTTTACGCGCCATTTTTCGCGTATAACTTGTAATTGGGTACGCCTTCATATCACGGACGGGACGGGTATATAATATAACGCCTAGAATATAATAATAATAATAAATCTCCCAACGTCAAGAGCACTTAAATCGAATTTATTGACATTACATAACCGAAGGAGGACGCACGAGCGTAATGAACGTAGTTATATCACCGAGGGATTTTAATACCCAACTCGTCTATTTCACCGACAAAAAGGCGAACACTCATATTCCAAATAGCACATTTAACAGGATTACGTATTCGACCAGTGACTTTATTATGAACGGGATCTATATTCAGTTTGAATTGAATGTCCGGTCAACCGAGAAAAACTTCAACAATAATATCTATAACTGTCATTTTGACGCGGCACATCCACATAATAAAATGGTGATTGACATATTTGAAAAAATAGAGGCGGATATCTTAGAGAAATGGAATAATACGCGTGTGCATGCGGGTGCCGGGAAGTGCCGATACGATATCATACAACAATTACGAGATGGGGTAATTAGTGTATGGAAACAGGATTTATATATAAGCGACAAACCGCAGTTTTATCATTTTATTATTAAGATTTCGGGTGTTTGGGAAAATGAAACGAATAATGAATATGGGTTGACGTATAAATGTATATAGAGTGAATCGGCGAATGCCGATGAACCGGCGAATGAAGATGAACCAGTGAATCGGTGCCAATGCCGATGAACCGGCGAATGAAGATGAACCAGTGAATCGGTGCCAATGCCGATGAACCTTACCCATCAGTAGTAAAAAACCGCAGAATAATCTCGTTTAATACCATACAAACAATCGATATAATCGCCACAAACATCGCGATATAAGGTCCATATTTACCGAGTGCTTCACTGTATTGCGACATTTCTTTCGCACAGAACATCTGCTGATTAATGTACGCATAAATAATACTGGCCTGGACGAGAAGTAGTAGGTTTACGGCAACATCAAATGTAATATAACTTTCCGCCACATGTCCCGAATTTATCTTATTAAAATAAACAGTATTCTGGTAAATAATCCACAGAATTATACCTGTAAATAACCCTAGTGGAACGATATTCAATAAACTCATTCGCATCATACATCCTGGTTTGTCCGGATTATATTTATTAAATGTAACTGAAATAATTGTAATAATAAGACAGAATGTCCAAAGAAGTGTTAAATAATAGAAAATATATGATTTGAAGTAAACAGTGACATCTTTTTTCAAATCACTCGAGTCTTTCTTCTTGATTTCGTCTTTAACCAATGATATATCGGTTAAACTTTTCATTTCGCTAAATGAGGGGGCAGCATTTTCATTATAACCATACTGGAATATCATTTTGATGACAATCGTAATGATAATCAACATTGAAAATATCTTAAATGACGGGACCAAATCTTCGGGTCCAGCCAAATTCTCCATTGTTTTTATTTATTAAGTGATTATTGTTACGAAGAAGGTTTTGGGTCTACTGATATATACCGATAATAATTTATTTTTTACGGGGTTGCGCTACCCACGCTTTTAATAAGGAAATATCGCATGTCGCATAATTTCCGTGTAATTGCGCGAAACCTTTCAATGGGATAAAATCCGGTTTCGACATTTTCATCGTTTTATAGAATATATACGGTCCAAATCGTCCATTACGTATAGATGTATGTTCGTCAATCATTCTTACGATTCCGGTCGTTGCCGTCGTAGCCGTCGCGGTCGCCCCGCCGCCGCCTACGTCGCCTCCGCCGTCGCCTCCTCCGTCAGTTCCTATTTCTTGTTTTGAACTATTGATGAACGCCACGACTTCTTGTAACGTCAAATCAAACTCCGATTTTGTTTGTTTTGTCTCCTTTCGTGCATATTTGCCGGCTTTCGATGATGAGATTCCCAATAAGGGTCGCAATGAGATATTTACTCCCCCCCACGCCACATACGCCCCATATTTCCCGCTCTTGATCACAACATCTTGTCCTTGATGCTTTCCTAGAACACGACCTCCTTCCGTTGCACTCACCACCCCCCCGACTGCTGATGCTGATGCTGCTGTGACAGTCGTTGCTTCACCCGCCAGATTCTCTTCCCCAATCATATACGCGAGAGAATATTCACCACGTAATATCTTGGCGTAATCTAGGTCCTGGCGAACAGTTTTAAATATGAATTTCGGTTTCTTTTCTTTGACGACAGCGTCGTCGTCGTCCGCGTCGTCGTCCGCGTCGTCGTCCGATGAATGTTCGTGTCCGTCCGACACAGCGTCGCCGGCGTCCGTCACGCGACACCTAATAACCGGTCCATTTTTCCCGATGATATACGAATGATTGTCATCGATCTTGACTTCCTCCTTTACGACACCTCGCTCTTTAAGTTCTTGTAATTGTGTCGTGACATCAAACCAGCATTTATAACAGAGTTCATGCCATACCATCCCGTCGGTGGCGATTTCATCTAATTGGAATTCCATATTCTTCGTGAACTCATATTCGAAAAGAGGTGCGAAGTGTTCCAGGAGGAACTCGATCACGATAATACCTAGAGGTTGAATAACGAGTTTCCTGGTCTCACCGCCAATCTCTCGAACTTCTATTTTTGATTCTATCTTTCTAATCCCCTTCTTTGATGGGGAATTGAGCGAAGCGTCAATGCCGACGTCAACAGCTTCTGTAATGGTATATTCAACACATTCGAGAGATTTGCCTCGGACATCCTGGAGTTTCACATATCCGCGTTCCTGGATTTTATCGATGAGACTTGAAAAGGTAGAAGGACGTCCAATTCCCATTTTTTCCAACATTTGAACTAATCCGGATTCTGTATAATGCGATTTCGTGTTTCGAAGGGAGCATTTCGTCATGATTTTCTTATAAGGCATCGGCAGTGCGGTCGAAGCAAACGACGCGAAATACGTATATTCCCGCGCATCTGCTTCATATCCTGCAACCAATTTCCAACCCGGTTTAATAACTTGTTCGGCAGTGTGTCTGTATTCAGCACCGCCGGCGTCACCGGCGTCACCGGCGTCACCCGCGACCGCGACCGCCACCGGTGAAGGAATCGACATCGTGATCGTTTGACAAATTGCTGGCGCCATAATACTCTCAAGTGTATTGCGGAGAATAATCGAATACAGTCGATGTTCTCTTGGATGACAAGATTGGGGAAGTAATGTTCGAGAGATATCAGTTGGTCGGATTGCTTCATGGGCTGCTTCTGTGCTGCCGCCACCGCCAGTTACACTACTAATGTTTCCAATGAGATCATTATCCGCACCGGCCGACGCACCGCCGGCGCCACCCCATCGCCCACGAATATACCCGCACGCCTTCGTGACGAATTCCGCGGAATATACCTTACTGTCTGTTCTCATATATGTAATATATCCACCCTCATATAACTTCTGTGCAACGAACATTGTATCCTTTGGCGAGAGATGGAGATCATTACTTGCGGCCTGTTGAAGTGTGCTTGTAGAATAAGGACGTGGCGACGCCTTCGTTACCTTCTTTGAAGCACCGACTTTCGCACGAAACGCTGTGTCTGGTGCTACGGCAGTTTCCTTAATAAATCTCTCGAGCGTTTCTTTTGATTCTAAATCTCTCGAGAGATGGAATGTAAGATTAAGTTTAGTGAAGATACCCGATATAGAATAAACCATTGTTGCACCGCCCGCGGTCTCAATCTCTTTATAATTGTCGTGAATAAGACGCAGTGCGGGAGTCTGGCATCGACCTGCCGAGAGATTTGTATGTGCGACATATGTCCATAATACGGGGGATATTTTATAACCTACGATGAGATCCAGGATTTGACGTGCTTGTTGGGCGTGAACTAACGACATATCAATCGTTCGTGGCGCGGCGACGGCCGCCTTGAGCGCGGATTCTGTTATTTCGTGGAATATAATCCTTTTGGTTGTCTCTACCGAGAGATTGAATACTTGACATAAATGCCAGGCAATTGCCTCGCCTTCACGGTCGTCGTCAGTTGCGAGGATAACCTCATCGGCAGCAGCAATCGCTGCGCGGAGTTTCACGACCTGACCCTGCTTGGACGACATAATCGCGAACTTGGTTTTGAATTCATGGTCTACGTCAATAGATTTTAAACCATCTTCAATCTCTCGGATATGCCCAAAACTGGCGAGACACATATATTTATCTTTACCGAGGTAGGATTCGATTTTCTGACACTTGGCGGGTGATTCCACGATGATCAATGTGCGACCGGCGGAGCGTGCGTGTGATGCGGCAGTGGTCACGACGATAGAGGTGGCCCCCTTGGTATTGTCTTTATAAGGAGGGCGGGATGTTCCGCCGCCAAACCCGCCACGCCCACGCCCACGACCGGCACCTCCACCGCCACCGCGACTGATTTTGAATTTAGGAGGCATATGTGTAATGAAATGGAACAACCTGGAAGAACGTATGTTGTATAATTATATACAAAATACGCATTCAATTTTATACTTGTTTATGTTGCAATCTACTATTTATTATAATGCTAATACAAATGAACAACGGTAATTCTGAATGGTATAAATCTATCAAGAAATCTCCCCTGACGCCACCTGGATGGATAATTTCCAGTGTATGGGTGATATTATACATGCTTATAGCTGCGTCGGGTGTGATTTTCCTGAAAAATGGCGGCGCCGCCAGTTCACTCGGTTTCATCTATTACTGCGTGGTGTGGATCTTAAATCTCTCGTGGTCGAACCTTTTTTTCAAACAACAGCGTCCTGATTTGAGTTTCATCGTTATTATCGGTATGGTAGTATTCATCACGTTGAACGTCCACGCGTTTTATCCAGTCAATCGACTTGCGGCATATTTACTCGTCCCGTATCTAGCGTGGGTATCATTTGCGACATACTTGAATGGATATATCGTATTTATGAATCCGAAACCGAGGCCGGAGAATTAGAGTCCGGCACCTGCGCCTGCGTCGCCTTGAATTCCGCCCAGGTCATCTTCTTCTCTGGAATCGCCGGTCGCGACGTCTTCGCGGATTTCGTCGTGACGCGTTTCTCCTTCGCGGCCTGCTCTGCGTCCAAATTCTCGGATCGCTTTAGCGCACTATCCACGTAAATACTCTTCAGGATTTTCCCGACCTCAAATGAACCCTCATGCTGGTCCATTTTCCCGTCCTCAATCTCTCGAAGAATGCGTATCATTTTAAATAGGAGGTTTAGGTCGATTTCACCGGACTTTAGACGGTTGAAGATGTCTGTATAATATTTGAAAATGAATGCACAGCGAGATACACATAATGCGTCAAATTGTTTCGGATTAGATTTGGCTAAACGTGCGTAATCGCGTTTCAATTTAATCATTGCGAATACGTCGTCGGAAATTTTAGCACTGTGCTTATATTCGCGTAACATCGATGTGTTGTCTTCGGTATCATTGGCTGCAATCATTTTTTTAAGTTGATCCTTCTCATCGGCGTTCATCGGGGGTGGAAGATTGTGTATTATGTATTGTGTATTGTCTATACACAATATACAATAGAAATAAACGCGAACCCCGAAATAATTTATATCGTATATATAGATACATACACGATGGTGCCTCCACTAGTAGTTCAACAAACACCAGCAACACCTGATTTTGTTGCGGCCGGTATTAAGGTTCCGGCCCATATTGCCACCCCGCAAGCTGCCATGAATAATGTTAAAGCAGGCCAAAGCGAACTTAATTCGGTTAATAATTTCTCAGGTGGAAGTCGCCGTCGCCTTCGCCGTCGCCACCCTAAACGCGAATGGAAACATAAATCATTTATTCGCACATATAAAGGTCGTAAATATCAACAGCCGTCGTCATCGTCATCGTCGTCATCGTCGTCGTCGCCGCAGAAAGGCGGTTCATCCCAAATCATTATCCCACAAGTTGGGTCGACGTGCTCTTCTGGACCACAGTGCGCCGGTGCACAAAACGCCAACTTTACTTCTATAAATAATCAAGCCAAGTCGAACAGTATTAATGATGCTTACGCGGCACAAACCGGTGGACGGAGTGGTCGTAAAGTAAGATTTAGTAAGCGCCGTATGTATCACCAACGAAGCACCCGAAATTCGAGAAAACCACGTCACGATCAATCTCTAACGACTATAATTGCCTATAATATAAAGAAGGTTATGCGGAAGGTATTTTTGTAGTATCGCATGTCTTTTATTGTAGTTATTATATGCACTTTATATAACTGAAGACGCTACGCTACGTTAGTTATCGTCGTTGTCATAATGAAATCAACAGATATTACGTTTACAATACTGATTATTGTCGTGTTTTTAGGATTATATCTTGCGAACATTTTAGCAATCGGGATGAAGAAGGTTAAAGATAACTGGCCGCTTTATCGATGTAGTCCGGCAGTTATGCCGTTCGCGAAGTTATTCGGACACGATGTTGGCGATAATTTTATGCAATGCATCCAAGCAACCCAAAGTAGTTATATGGATTATTTGATGATGCCGCTAAATCATGTTATTTCACTTGTAGGGTCAGTTGCAACAAAAATCGTCAAAGATACGGAGAATATCCGCAAGTTTATCGGAGGTCTCCGTGATAAAATTATATACCTCATCAAAAATATCTTCGGCATTTTTTCAAATATTTTAATCGGACTTCAAAAGATTATCATCGCATTGCGCGATATGATTAATAAATTAGTCGCTATTTTTGCGACACTTATGTTTATTATGCAGGGCAGTCTATATACGATGCAGAGTATGTGGGGAGGTGTATTTGGTCAAATGATTCGGTCGCTTAAACGTTAATCACCTACCAAATTGTCCGGTCTCTTAAACATTAGTCTAATCGCCTACCAAATTGTCCGGTCTCTTAAACATTAGTCTAATCGCCTACCAAATTGTCCGGTCTCTTAAACATTAGTCTAATCGCCGTTCTGTAATATTATTATCGTAGGATAAGTTATAACACAAGAAATGGCGAATGAACGTGGATTAATGATGCTCGCGCATTCCGCGATGATCGGTATTGCAATCTTTTTAATGATGCGATTTGTCCTGAACCAACCCGAAGCTGTGGCGGAGGATAGGTCTCTTGTCATTGCGGCGTTTGTTCTTATTTATATGATTTTATTCGGACACGGACTTCCAGGACAAATCAACAAAAATGTGTCCTTTTTCTAGATATTTTACACATACCTTATCAGTATTAGTATTGAAATAACAATATGTGTAAAATATATCTTTATATGATAAATTATGACTACTGAAATAGTAAACTGGATTATAACTACATCATATAAATTGTTAATAGATTTAGGAGTTATTTCAAATAAAGTAGGTGGAAAATTAGCGAGTAAAGGATTTGAATCGGCACAAAAATCATTCATCTCATCATTATCAGATTACTCAAAACAAGGAAGTGGTGAATTAGACGAGCGATTAGAAAAAATCAAACAAAAACCGATTGTCGAGAAATTAAATTACTTATATGGCGATAAAACATTTTCTGGTCGATATGGAATTGATATCGTGAAAGTATGTTTCGTAATTTTTATTTTTATGGTGTCTATCACCTATTTTCAAATCCAGAATATATTACTTGATGTGAAACGGGACTGGCCAGAATATAGATGCCGCCCGGATGTCATGCCGTTTGCCGGTTGGATTAATGCACCGGACGGGGTGAGTCCGATGGAATATACGAAACAGAATTTTATTGAATGTAGTGCGCAATCAACGAAGGGTGTGTTTGATCGACCGGTGAGTATGGTCTATGTTATTTTTGATGTGATTATGAATATTTTCAAGAATATTCTGGAGGTGATCGAGAGATTTCGACAACTATTCGACCGGATGCGTAATGCGCTTAAAAGCATATTCATAACCGTGTTTTACCGTATTCAAAATATCATCATCCCGATTCAAAACATGCTGATTAAAATGGTGGATTATTTCGAAAAAATAAAGGGTATTCTAGCCACATATTTACTAACTATGATTGGTGTATTATGGTCATTTTATTCACTCATCGGGTCTATCTATGAACTCATTATTATTATATTGGTGATTATGATTGTCGTCATTATTGTGCTTTGGTATATTCCGTTCGTTGGATGGGCGCTGGCTATCGCAGCAATCGCGGTTTTTCTAACAATTGCTATTCCACTTATTATGCTTGGTATGGTTTCTCGTCAAATTACCCGTAAAAGAATAAGTAAGATTCCCGGTCCAGATGATGATGACTAACCATATCGTCATTATTTAGGAAATACTGATCCCCGATCCGGTCCGGTCCGGCCGGTCAATCCCTAGTATATAAATTTAATTATCTATTTATTTATTATAAGTATATTCTCGGTTATGTATTATAAAATTGTTATTCTTGTTATTATAACATTATTTATCGGCGCCAATTTGTTCTGCGGATGTTGCAGATATCCTATATTTGATATGATTACAGGTAAATCGTCGTGTTCATCAAAAGAAGGATTACTGGATAAAAAGGATTCAGGTCCTGTCGGGTCTACTACATCTGTAAACCAAGCTCAAAAGGATGTTGTAGATATTACGGCCAAACCTGTTCCTGCGCTTGTTAAGACCGTTAATAACGCCGCCGCGAATAATGATAAAGGTGTAAAACTTGGTTTTATGAATATTGGCGATCTGGGTACAGCTATTAATACCGCATTCGGTAGCATTGGCGGTGACGTTGCAAAACCACGCCAGGGGTTTATTAGTTCTGGAACCAAAGAAGGTATGACTACATTGGGATCTGATATAAATGAAGTCCAGAATGGCGATGTTGCGGGAATGTGGGTTACCAAGGCGAATACTTATGCGTCAGAGTTTGGGTATGGAAACATCAATAATTTTGGGGCGTCATATACTGCCGACGAACCCCTGAAAAATGGAGAATTGGTTATATTTGCTAAGAATAAGAGCAAACCGGAATGTTGCCCGTCCCCTTATTCTACAAGCACCGGTTGTGTTTGCATGACCCCCGAACAAATTAACTATTTGAATACTCGCGGTGGAAATCGTACATCAGATTCAGGCGTCTGAAGCGATCTGGGGTGCCGGCGAACCGAGGATCTGAAAAAAATTGAAATGATTTTATTGATTGATGTGAAATACAGTGTTCCACATCAACAAAGACTACAATGACTACTGCTACCGCTACCGCTACCCGTACCAAGAAGACCAATACCAAGAAGACCAATACCGACAAGGAAGAGGAGATCATCCCCCGTCTCCCCGTGGGCGGAGCCAAGGAATTGAAAGGAAGAATCCAGGAATACATCACACTTGTGAACAAAATGAAAAATGATTTTGAGTGTTCGGTCAATTCCCCCGAAGCAAAAGTCGACCCCACGCCGATTTGTGTCCCACTTCACGAGTTTCACTCAAGTCAATGCGCCGTGAAGCACCGCGATTTCATTCGCAAGGTTTGCCGTGAATCTCCGGATCTTTCCATCCCCGAGTCCAACGTGAATTGCGCACTGGCTGCTCTTGAAAATTTTCGCAAAATGCTCGTGACAAACAAACAACACCGAAAAACAGCGCACAAAGACAGTCACCGCGTCGCAACCGGGATTCAGGCGTCGCTCCAGACCACGCAGGACGAACTTGAACCGACAATGAACGCATTCTCTGTTGAGTTGCTGAAGATTGACGATGCAGCCAAACAGCATCATCGCACAATGTCGCGAAACATTCTCGAAGAAGTCAATCGCATTTTGCTACAACTACGCACACAATTCATCCTGGCCTTACAAACAGCACTTGATGACTCGATCGGCAAAATCGTTCAACATGCCGAAGAATCCCGCGAGTTCATTGAACGCACACGCCGATTTGCTCTTCTCGAGTTTTGCGCGTCGCGCTGGTTCCATGCACAAAAAGACGCGATGGACTCGAATGAATACTTCGTCGGGATACATGAAACTCACGGCGGAGGTCGCTTAATCAAAATTCACACATTTCAGGATCGCGAGGAGATTTTCGTGGCGATGTACGAAGTGGACGACGAGTTTGTGGACCAAGTCTTGACAGAAGAGGCGATTTCAGAGTTTGCGGGAGAGGAACAGGCACTCACAGCTGACAAGGAGGACGCCAGACAAAGATATGCGAACTACGAACGCGAACAAACCCAATTCTACGCAAACCAGGCCAATGATGCGGCAGCAGCGCCCGCGCAATTCGACATGGCGGATGGGTGCGCCATTGACATGATGGATGAGATCGACAATGATTCCGACTAGATCCAGACACCTATTGGGGATAAAACCGCGACCGACTACGACGATAACGAGGACGAGGACGAGGACGAGGAGGTAAGGGAACCGACCGACTAGGCGGCCGAGGAGGTAAGTATTTTTTTTACCGACTCCAATATTTCGTCACATACATCATTGATGGGTCTCGCTAAAACCGGTTCACTGATCATATCAAAATACTCCTTATTCGTCATTGAAACCATCGTGTTAATAAGTTCGTCCATATCCTTCTGTGACCCCGATTTCAATTGCAGAAATCGTCGCGGATTGAAATATTGACCTATATTCACACTTCCCCAATAAACGGGAATCACCCCCGACCTAAACCCATTCACGATTTTTTCGGTTATGTAATACGGTTGACTTCCATTCTCCATCGTTATCGCGAATTTCCCCTTCTTATAAAAATCCGTCATTTCCGGAGAATTACAATGTCCGGACACGAGATTCCCGGTATTATTTTTGTATTTCCCGCCATAATTTACCTGCATTTTCTTCTCAAGATTTTCCAAAAAAGAAAGTCGTTCGGTTCCATGAACATTTGAAATAATAACTGATGCATTATTAGGCGGAATGATTGTGTTCCGAGCGTCTCGCGACGGTCTAGATACTTCCGTCAACTGGTGCATAATTGTAGGATTTGAAATCAAAAATAGAATGTAAAGCGGGCATTTCACGAACTTTCCGCCAGTTTCTTCAAATCCCAGAACGCAGTCAAATTTGTCCACATACGGGAAATCATAATAGTTGGATTCACCGGTAAATAATATCGTTGCAGTCCACTTTTTATAATGTATATGCGACTCTGTACCGAATATCGATTCTATGAGAATACTTGCGTCCTTAGGTGTCGGACTGATATGAATAGGTCTTTCATATATTTTTTCAAGGAGTTTCATAAAGAATGTGATGTTAATCGCATCGGTTTTTTCAATAAAACCATTCCAAAAATTATGGAAATATACGTAAATTGGCGGAGGTTTGTTAGATATTATTACAGGATGAAACGACATGTGAATATAATTGTAATAAAAAAATCTTTATATTGGTATTTTCTTTCCGATTTGCTCGGTTCCGTTCATTTTCACAGATACAAACTCATATTCGTACGCTTACCGTCATTTACCTGTTTCACCAACTTGTCCACAACTTCATTCGTCACTGCAAACGGGAATGCAACCTTCAACGACATATCCTTCTCAAACAGCGGGGTGTCTGGTTTGATGAGACGATAGAGATTCAATTTGCGATGAACGACTTCCAAGCACCGCTTCAGGTTGCGGACACCTTCCTCTCCTTCCGTATAATTCTCAACGATGTGTTCGATGACTGCATCAGGGATGACGATATCACCTTCACGAAATCCGACCTGTGCACAGATATTGGGGATCAAGTATTTCTGTGCAATTTGCGTCTTGTCCTTCTTGTTGTATCCTGATGTGTTGATTCGATACATCCTGTCGAGGAGGATCGGGTTCACCTTGCTCTCATCATTGTAACTGAAGATGAAGAGACACTTGCTCAAGTCAAAGTCAATCTCTGCGAAGTAGCGATCGTGGAATTGTGAATTTTGACTGGTGTCAGTAAGATGCGTCAGAATGCCGACGATTTCCTCGCCCTTCGCCGTTTCGCTGATTTTGTCGAGTTCGTCGAAGTAGATGACGGGATTCATCGATCCACACTGGATAATAATCTCGACGATTTTACCCCATGTGCTTCCCTCGTATGTGTAGGAGTGTCCTTCCAAGAAACTGCTATCGGTTGCACCACCGAGCGCGATGAAGGCGAAATCGCGACCGAGGATTTTGCTGATACCCTCCTTGACAAGCGATGTCTTTCCAGTCCCCATCGGACCCTTGATTGCAATTGCACTTCCCATCGCGGCCGGGTTGGAAATCCATTGACCGAGCATTTGCATAACCTGAAGCTTCGCGTCATTGAGACCATACACCGCCTGGTCAAGCGTTGTCTTGGACGCCTCCATGAACTCGCTGCAACGCTGAAGACCGTCTTCGATGGTAAGCGGCAGATTCTTCGTCTTGTTGAATGGGATCTTCATGAAGGTGTCGACCCAATTTTTGACCTTGTAATATTCGCCGCATCCTGGTTCCATATGACGCAGTGAATTGATCTTTCGCATCGCGATTGCCTTGAATGCGATAGGGATGTCGGTCTCCAAAAGGGAAAGTCGGTATGGTTTTTGAATGATGCTAACAGCGTGGATTTGTTTCAGGTCGGTGATGACTTTTTGCTGTTCGGTCGGTGTCATGTGGCGGCGGAAATAGCGCAGATCGTTGGTTGAATTCTTCTTTTTTAAGAGTGTTTTGAACTCTTTGACGTTCAACTTGTCGCGTTTCTTCTCATCTGCACGAAGAAGGTGCTCAATGTCGCGCTGTTTTTGTTTCATTTCGGCGAGTTGCTTTTTCATGAACTTGTTTGACGCAAGAGTCGTATCATTCGACATTGTTGACGTGAGAGATGCGACGGTAGCTTTGATATCTGTCAACTTCTTTTTGTTTTTCTCGCATCTCAGTTCCATTTCTTTTTGCTGCTTCTTGTGGCGTTTTTGTGCGCGTTCATCATCACCATCACTGCTATAGTCGTCTTCGTCGTCGTCCTCGTCTTCATCGTCGTAGTCGCTCTCGTCCTCGTCATCGTCGTCCTCGTCGTCATCGCTCTCGTCTTCGCTCTCGTCTTCGTCTTCGTCATCGTCATCGTCTTCGTCTTCGTCTTCGTCTCTCTCGTCGTCTTCGTTCTCACTGCCTTGATCGCTCTCGTCGTCGTCGTCGCTAGCGTTTTCGTCTTCGCTGTTATCGACGGTTTCCTCTTCGCTTTCTTCTTCGCTTTCTTCTTCGCTTTCTTCTTCTTCACGACGAGATCTTTTCTTAGATTTTCCGACAATTGCGGCCGCAAGCATAGACGAAGCTAACGCCTCGGCAATTTTTCCAACAACCATCTTGGCTGCGATGCTTTTCCTTTTATTGTCGCGACGCGTATCATCTTCATTCTGAATGAGGAGAAGAGTTTTAGGTGTAATTCTTTTCTTCTTCTTCTCTCCATGGTCCGACGCAGACGATGAAGACACCGATGAAGAGTCTGAATCCGTTTCAGGCGCCTGGTCGTGATGACCGTCATCGCGGTGCTTCTTGTATATATTCTTGGTACTCTTCTTCTGCTTGATAATAAATGGTGACATGTCTTCTTCGTCGGGTTCGATACAAACAATCTTTACATCAAAAACGATTTCAATTTTTTCGTCCGTCGACGCCGACGATATCCGTCGATATCCGTCGATATTGAATTGATATTATAAACAAAATTGAAAACAATCTAAATATTATAGTAGGTATATAAGAAGACCGAACATAAAGGTTTCAATACTTTATTCATTTATTAAACAAGAACGACAATGGCTGACAATAAAAATCAACATGTTTCAAAAATCATCGGCATTCAATTTAGTATCATGTCGCCAGAGGAGATTCTGAAAGGGTCGGTTGCAGAAATAACGAATCGAGAAACGTATGTGAATAATAAACCGGTGATCGGCGGTCTGTTTGACCCGAGAATGGGTCCAATCGATCCAGGTGTTATCTGCCCCACAGACGGATTGGATTATATGAAATGTCCCGGTTACTTCGGGCATATCAAACTCGCGAGACCAGTGTTCTATTACCAATATCTAGGAACGGTGCTTAAAATCCTGCGTTGTGTTTGTATCAAATGTAGTGCGTTGCGAATCAGCAAATCCGCCAATAAACAATTGATGGCCATGCCCGCAGATGAGAGATGGACGCATGTTTTCCGCATAGCCAGCAAAATTAAGCGTTGCGGTGAAGATACAGAGACGGGTTGTGGTTGCCTCCAACCAAAGCGGATTACAATGAAGGCGGGTCTCGGCAAGATTTATGCCGAATGGGACAACGTCAAGGGAGTGCTCGAAGAGACGAGTGCGGGGGGGACTATTGCTGGGAGTGCTGCTGAGTCTGATAAGGATGGTTCTCTCTCGATGAAACTGACTCCGGAAATCGTCATCAAGATCTTCCGCAGAATCAGTGACGAGGACGTAGAATTTATGGGATTTAGTCCGGTGTTTTCACGACCCGACTGGATGGTTTGTCAGGTTCTCGCAATCCCGCCTCCGGCTGTGCGTCCTTCTGTGAAAATGGACGGGTCGCAGCGGAGCGAGGATGACATCACACACATCATCGTGAATATTATCAAGGCGAATACGACTCTACACGACAAGATGAATGAGGGGGCGCCGGCCAATGTAATCGATGGATGGCATATGATGCTTCAGTATTATGTCGCGACACAGGTCAATAACAATATTCCGGGTTGCGCACCTGTCGCACAAAGGTCGGGGCGACCCTTGAAATCCATCCAGGAACGCCTGAATGGGAAGACGGGGCGTGTTCGCGGGAATTTGATGGGGAAACGTGTGGACTTCTCAGCGCGTTCGGTGATTACACCTGATCCTAACCTGTCGATTCGTGAACTCGGTATTCCGCTTAAAATCGCGAAGAATATTACGAAACCGGTCGTGGTGAATGACCGGAACAAGAAGTTCCTGCTTCGGTTGGTTCGCGCGGGTCCAGATGAGTATCCTGGTGCGAAAATCCTGGAGAGGAAGACGGGTGAATCGATTTCGCTTCGTTATGCTGACCGGGCGAATATTATGCTGAATAATGGCGACATCGTTCACCGTCATATGATGGACGGCGACGCGATTCTCTTCAATCGCCAACCGACACTTCATAGGATGAGTATGATGTGTCACATTGCGCGTGTTATGTATCAGGGTGATACGTTTCGTATGAACGTTGGTTGTACGAAACCTTATAATGCGGATTTCGATAAACATCTCTGTCGGAAACAGGAGGCGTGAAAAGCGTGTTACCTCCTAGTCTTTTGGAACATATGAAACATATGAACCAAGGGGCAAAACACCTTGTTGCTGGAAACCCCTTAGAGCCTTTACTACCACTTTCGGATGGAAACATCTGCGAGGAACTCGTTTAATTGACGAACCCAACGGTAATAATGTAAAGGATTGGGCAATCAGCAGTGTTACTTTCTACGGTCGCTTGGTAGACTATGGAAGGCACTCAGAGACTGAACCGGTGTTGGTGTGCGATGATGAATTAGCCATTCAGAGCGCGTCTATGATACAGTCCGGCCTCTTGGGAAACCTTGAGGATATTCATCGGGAGATGAAATGAACCTACACATGCCACAGGATGACGAATCAGAGATTGAGTTGCGTCATCTTGCCGCAGTCCCCTACCAACTCATCAGTCCCGCCAACAATAGTTCGATTATTGGCGTCTTCCAGGACTCGTTGATTGGGTCGTATTTATTTACGCGGGAAAATATCAAATTTACGCCTAGAGAGGCGATGAACCTGCTCGCGGCCTACCCGCGAGTCAATGAAACACTATTCAAGAGCGGTGAGGATATCAGCAATTTCGACGTCATCTCGCAAATCTTGCCGCCACTGACACTGAAATACAAGAAGAAGGCGTTTGGCGAGAAGAACCCCAACGAAGACTACGCGACATCCAATAATGTTGTTGAAATCCGGAATGGGCGAATGATGCGCGGTCAAATCGACAAGAGCGTCCTTGGTGGAGGCGGTGTCGGTCTGATCCAGCGTGTTTGTAATGATTTCGGGAATATCGCCGCAGCCGACTTCATCGATGGACTCCAGAATATTATAACTGAATATATGAAGACTCACGCATACAGTGTCGGCATTAGCGACTTGATCGCGAATAAGACGACGAATACACAAATCATAGATGTCATCACAAAGAAGAAGACGGAGGTGAAGAACTTGATCGATCAAGTCCATCTGGGGATATTCGAGAACAAGACGGGGAAGTCGAATGAGGCGGAATTTGAGGCGAAGGTGTCGAATATTCTGAATACTGCGACGAGTGAAGCTGGTGGTATTGGAACGAAGAGTCTTAACTCGACGAACCGATTCATTGGACTCGTGCTTTCAGGGTCGAAGGGTACCGACTTGAATATCTCGCAGATGATTTCGTGTCTTGGTCAGCAGGCGATTGAAGGCAAGCGTATCTCATACGGATTTGACAGTAGGACATTGCCGCACTTCAATAAGTTCGATGATGGACCTTTGGCGCGTGGATTCATCGAAAGTTCGTTTATTTCGGGGTTGTCTCCGGAGGAGTTGTTCTTCCACGCGATGGGTGGTCGTATTGGGTTGATTGACACGGCCGTGAAATCCGTGACATGGGAAACGCCGATCATCGTTGTAGAAAATGAAGTCCCCAAATATGTTAAAATCGGTGAATGGATTGATGCACATTTATTGGAGCATCGCGAGAATTCCGGCGAAGGTGCAAATAGGATTAAGTATATGACCGAACAGAATATGGAATATCTGGAATTGACGCATCCGATTAAAATTGTTACGATGGATTATGATGGAAATGTCTCTTGGGAGTCAATCACCGCAGTCACGCGTCACGACCCGGGAGAGAAGTTATTTAAAATCAAAACCAAAGCGGGGCGTTATGTGACAGTCACTGCGAATAAGTCGCTTCTTGTTTGGAATGACGAACTCCAGCAGTTTCGCGAGAAATACACGGAAGAAATCAAGGTCGGTGACTTTGTTCCTGTTGCGAAGAATGTGTGCGATTACCGCGCGGATGGTGAGTCTTCAATTATGGCGATACCAATGGAAAAATACTTGCCAAAGACCAAATATGTATTCAGTTCTGAAATGCGTAAGGCATTAGATTTGATGAAAGACGCAATGGGTGATAATAGAATGAAAATACCTACCAACTGGTGGAATGAAAATAATAATAATACATTTGTTCTTCCATATCCTAGCAAGGCTCGTCTTCAGAGAGCAGTTGTTCGTTCAAATATCGAAAATATATCTTCAGATTGCGTATACTCATACAATGGAACAAGACAACACTCAAACATTCCTGAAACATTTGAAATGACGTTTGAAAATGGTGTATTTATCGGTTTGTTTATCGCAGAAGGAAATATTAATAAATCACAAATAATGATCACAAATAATGATGAAACCATTCGGTCATTTGTAAAAAATTGGTTCTCCAAGTTCAATATTAAATGCGTTGAAAGATCTAGGATAAACAACGCCAATGGCACAACAACGACAGTTTGCGGAGCATCTTGTATTATGGCCGAATTCATTACAAAATTAGTTGGTCATGGAGCCGAAAACAAGCATATTCCAAATGAGGCGTATATTTCAAACAAAGACTTCGTCTGCGGATTAATAAGCGGATATATTTCAGGAGATGGTTATATTTCGCGCAATTCAATTAATTCGTCATCTTGTAGTGAACGATTGACTGAAGATATTGCGTTTCTCTGTTCCAGATTGGGTGTTTACGCAAAGATATCAAAGTCTCAACTCAAGAAAAACAATTTTGGAACAAAGAATATCAAACCTGCTTATAGGTTATCAATCAACGCTTTCAACGGAAAGCGATTTTCAGAGCAAATTACCCTTCTTCATCCAGAGAAAAATCGTAAAATGAAATCAATCGTCTGGACTAATAAACTGGATAAAGTGCGAACTCTTAATGACGTTATCCTGGATGAAATCATCTCGATGGAAATAGTAGACCCAGCACTTCACCCGAAGATGTATGATTTGACAATCCCAAAGACACTCAATTTCGGTCTCGCCAATGGTCTTCAAGTCCGCGATACGTCAACCACAGGCTATATCCAACGTCGTCTCATCAAAGGCATGGAGGATCTCAAGGTCGAATATGATATGACCGTCCGAAACGGCAAACAACGCATCATCCAATTCACCTACGGCGATGACGGAATCGACACGATCAAGGTGGAAAATCAGTCCCTTCCACTCGTCGCGATGACTCTGGATGAAATCTATGCACACTTTCATATGCCACTCGACAATTCCAGCGAGACCGAACAGAGTTCCATCACCGCATTCACAAAGACAACCTATGCTAAGATGAAGAAGGAGAAGGCGATGACAACGAAGAAGATCCACGACCTTATCGATTATATGATTGAAATGCGTGACTTGATTATCGAGCATGTATTCAACCGCCTGGATAATAAGAACGTCCAGTTGCCCGTTTCATTTATGCATATTATCAATAATGTGCAAGCCCAGCAACAAATCAACCAGAATTCTATGGTGGATATCACACCAATCGAGGCGATGGATATGATTTCGGCTGCATTCCGCCAACTCGAGAATATCTTCTATGCACCGCCGACCATGTTATTCAAGGTTATGTATTATTATTACTTGTCGCCGAAGGAGTTGTTGCTTGTGAAACGTTTCAATCGTAGTGCACTTACTATCCTGTTAAGCGTGATCAATCTCCAGTACAAGCGGTCCATTGTCGCACCGGGCGAGATGGTGGGAATGGTATCCGCACAAAGTATTGGTGAACCCACCACCCAATTGACGCTGAACACGTTTCATTCGGCCGGTGTTGCATCCAAGTCCAATGCCACGCGCGGTGTTCCGCGTATTGAAGAAATCCTGTCTCTTTCTGAAAACCCGAAGAATCCGTCAATTACGATTTACTTTAAGGAGGATGATGAAAGCACCCCAGAACGAGTCCAGGAGTTTATCCCGATGATAGAGCATACGAAACTGTCGGAAGTGGTAGAGACAGTGGAGGTCTGCTTTGACCCGGATGATCTGAATACGTTGGTAGAACAAGACCGTGCAGTTATGTCGCAATATCAGGAATTCGAGAAATTGATAGAAGAGTGTGTGCGTGATTCAGTGACGATGGCGACAACCGGAGTTCCAGAGGTGCCTGGCGGTGGTGGAGGTGCAGCGTCCGCAGCGTCCGCAGCATCGGCGTCATCTAAATCAAAATGGATTATCCGGATCAAGATTGATGCCGAAGCAATGTTGGACAAGAAACTGACGATGGATGATATCCACTTCGCGATCAAAAACAGTTACGGGAATGAAGTATCATGCGCATTTTCGGATTACAATGACGACCATCTTGTGTTTCGTCTTCGTATGGAGAATATCGCACAGAGCAAGAAATCGGGCGGCGGCGCCAACAAACAGAACCCACTTGACCAATCCGACCATATTTATATGATCAAGTCGTTCCAAGACCAGTTGTTGAATAATATCGTCCTTCGCGGTGTCAAGGGAATCAAGAAGGTTATGTTACGTAAAATCAAGAACACGCTAGTGAAATCGGATGGCGTATATACAAAGAAGGACAGTTGGGTGCTTGATACAATGGGGACGAATTTGGTCCATATGCTTGGGTTGGATTATATTGATACAAAACGCACTTCCAGTAATGATATTCAAGAAGTATACCGGGTATTCGGGATTGAGGCTGCACGCCAGGCGATCTTTAATGAACTGGCCGAAGTGTTTGATGACTCGCCAATTAACTATCATCATGTCTCTCTACTGTGCGACCGTATGACCGTCTCATCATCAATGATATCTATATTTAGACACGGAATCAACAGCGATGATATTGGTCCACTTGCGAAGGCGTCGTTTGAAGAAACGCCGGAGATGTTCTTGAAGGCGGCGCGTCATGCGGAATTGGATCCGATGCGTGGTATCTCCGCGAATGTTATGTGCGGTCAGGAAGGGTATTATGGGACAAGTGCGTTTCAGGTTCTCGTGAATATGGACGAAATGATGAAACAAGATGCAGTAGAATATCGTCACGTGGACGCAAATGAAGAGATTGAAGAAGCGTTCAAGGCGAATTTGTCGGTTGGGTTGGATACAGACAAGTGTGGTATTCCGAAATTGGCGATACAGTCGTGCGTTGATAATGTCAAGAAGGTGCGTCTAGGTAAGATGGATGATGATTATGATATCGGGTTTTGAAAGTAATCAATTAGCGACGACGACTGTTGCGGCGGCGTTTCCGTAAAGTGCTGCGCTTTCGTGAAGTGCGGCGTTTATTGCTACGGTTACGAGGACGGCGACGACGGCGACGTGTTTTTCGTCCACCAACACCAGGTACAGTTCCTGATACCAAATTTTCAACACCAGCCGAAGGGTTATTGGCCATTGCCAATAATTTGCCTGCTGCATCGTCAGTTGGGGTTTTTAGAATAGGAATACAGTTGAACGGTGGATTAATTGGGTCATTCATCGGATCAAATTGATAATCGATTTTATATCCACCGGGACATATCGGGTCTCCACCTTCCGGGTTTTCTATTGGATACGGATTTCCATATTTATCAAGGGGTGGTCCATCTTCCTCAGTCTCGGTCACGCTATCGCCCATTCCCATACCTTTTTCGGGTTTAGGTTTCGCCTCTTTTTTCTTTTCATCTATTTTGTCCTTGTCCTTGTCCTTGTCCTTGTCCTTGTCCTTGTCCTTGTCCTTGTCCTTGTCCTTGTCCTTGTCCTTGTCCTTGTCCTTGTCCCCGTCTTTTTTATTGTCCCCGTCTTTTTTATTGTCTTTGTCCTTCTCCTTGTCCTTGTCATTGTCATTGTCATTGTCCTTGTCCTTGTCGTTATCCTTGTCCTTGTCCTTGTCCTTAATTGATTTATTATTATCTACAGACGCATTTTTGGATTTAGAAGCAGTCGACATTCTAAATGTATTTATTATATTACAATGATAATAAATATATAGTAAACATCCGGGTCATACATCAAATCAGAATCGCGTTTGTCCTTTTTAAATAAAGGTTTATAAACGCGTCGTCACAACAATATACGACTTACGGAACACAAAATAATAGGCGAATCAATTAATTCACAATAGGAATGGTCTGACCTCATCCACCACTTTGGATGGCGCGGCGACCACGACCACGACCGCGGCGGACACGACGAGTAACGGCGCGACCAGATGCACATTTACGGCGTCGGGATGACGACGCCGTGGAAGCAGATTTGCGAGAACGCATATTATATACAGTAATTGTTATATATAATAATAAGTATTTTAATTTTACTCACTAAAAGAAAGAAAAATGCTCCTTACGGGGCTCGAACCCGTGACCGTGGGCTCATAAGACCCAAATTCTACCGACTGAACTAAAAGAGCGTAACCCGTGCTGAATACGACCACATATATGCGGTCATACCCACTTAACTATATATCCTTATATTTAAGTCCTTTATTCCATCACCACGCTATTCATCAATCAACATCAACGCCATTGCCGCGTAATTATGTAAATCGATAAGCGTGTCTCGTATTCCTTCATCATTGACTAAATTCACTCCTTTTTTGGTGATCGACATCGACCTCTGCAGTTTATCTTCAATACGCATAAGAACACCAATTACGCCATATTTCGCAAACGCGTCACCATAATCCGCATTTTTCCGCGTAAATAATTCCAATGCTTCTGTTTGGATTTTCTTCATTTGTTCGACACGGTGAACCGGCGTGGGCGTATCTTCCATCTAAAGTGCCTGTGTGTGAATAATATAAACAACGAGTGTTTATATCATTTGGTAAAGTGATACCAATGAAAAATACCGGGGGTAGGTTTCGATCCTACGTCCTCGGAGTTATGAGCCCCGCGCGCTTCCTCTGCGCCACCCCGGTAAAGTAATACATACGACTTTCGTCGTGTGACGCTGCGTTTTACGTCCAGCTAGACAATTTCCACCTGTAGGTATCGATCCCACACTGTACTTGTAAAATAATAAAATAATCGGTAAAATAGGTGTCAGACGGATAAAAAGTCCGCCATGGAAGTGGTTTGAAATGATTGTGTTGCTTCTTCAAAGCAACTGAAAGACCCCAATATTAAATTGGGTGAATACCCCCTGAGGGTTTTGATCCGACGACCTCCAAGTTATGAGCCTGGCGCTCTTCCGCTGAGCTAAGGGGGTATAAAGTTACTACGTTTTACGTCCAGTTTGACGACCTGTTTCTATAAAACAGATGAAGGGATGACCTGATAAATCGGGTGAATACCGGCGGTAGGTTTCGATCCTACGACCTTCCGCTTATAAGGCGATAATCATTCGTAGATCGGACCACTTCCTTGCGAAAGTAGTAAAAGGGGTAACAAACGATGTGTTAGACGCTCTGCCGCTGAGCTACACCGGTATGATAACCAGCAATTCGTTGAATCACGGGTTCTTGAGGGATGAAAAGACTACTTTCACCTTCTCATACTATAGTTAGATAATATCTTTAAGTCCTTTTTCGCCAAAAACGCTGCCGCCACTATTTTCCTAAATATTAGGATATGATTTTTTCTTTATGTTATATTCCGCCTTCAGTCTACCAAATCCTCGATCACCTTTTTCGCGCGACATACCCTAAACTTATGATACCAGCGTTTTGAAATCAACGGACATACTTCTATTTTCACTAGTTTAAAACTCGTATCAACTAACCCGAACGCCATTTGTTCTTCCTCACCATCTAGCGTCAGACAAAATACAGACTTCAAAATAAAATGAAGAAGCAGCATAACATGCTCTCGAGAGACTGCGAACTTAAACACCTCACCATTATTGATGTTGTTAAATGAATGAATGATAAAATACACGAGTTGAATGAATTGGGGTGCGTCATTAATATCGATTTTACCATCGGCAAGTATTTTTTTGAAACCTGCTTCCAGTATATAATTTAGTTTATCTCTAACCCCTTCAACACATACATAGCGCTTAATACTTTCCAATTGAACGCGATTTAATTCATCCTTGAATTCGTCGAATATTCGCTCGATTTGGTTTATGGCTAAAGCCGGATTGTTGAGAATCGGTTTGAGTTTTGTGCGAAGTGACGGAATAGTAAATATCAAATTAAACGCGATATCTTTTACGAAATTGAAAAGAGATGTCTTTGTCTTTTTTACTTCAGGGTCGTCATCATCGTAGTCGATACTTGTATCTTTGTATTCATCTTCAACCATTATCCTAGTTGCCTTTATTTTACTATGACGATGTCCTCGCGATACTCCTGACGAATGCCGTTGTTCATGTATTTGTTTAAGCGGGGTTGTGATGTTTTGCGGGCGTGTATTCGCAGTATTACTAGATGATATATCTGTTACTCTTGTTGAAATAGTTGTTGGAGATTTTACAGATATGGGTGCAGCGGTACGCATCATATCGACTAGTGCCGAATTGTTTATATGTTGGATAAACGCGGGTGTGTGTGTGTGTGTGTGTGTTATAGGTAGGAAGGGTGCGGGCGAGTGTACGAGCGCTAGTGCTGACGCAGGCGCGGGTGATGGCGAGAGTGCGGGTGATGGCGAGGGTGCGTGTGCTGGCGCGTGTGCTGGCGCGTGTGCTGGCGATGGCGAGGGTGCGTGTGCGGATGCTGGCGCTGACTCGAACTCGGGTTCAGGAATGTTGAACACACACTCCGGTATATCAAATACGTCGTTTGGTATATCTGTAACCAAGAGATTAACCTCCCCAGTGTTTGTATTTAAAGTAACAATATCCGCGCTAACAGTAGACATTTGTATATTATTGTCATTTTATTTATTTTATTCTTCTGGTTGTTCACCAGGTATACCAGCTACTTCTTCTGGTTTACGCATAACCAGTGTGGCGCGTCCTTTGGTCTTTACATCTCCAAGTTTAAAGTCTGATATATATTGTTCGAGAGATTTAGGTTCATCTAATTCACGCGCAATCATCTCGCGAAGACCATCTGATAAATAATCCGATGGGATTTTCAACACGGATGTCTCATCATCTAGTTTCTTTTCAATAAGACCAAATCGAGAGATTACATCCTGTGTTACACCAAACGGATGAATAAAGAAATAACTTTCAAGTGTGTCATTTCCATATAATACCATCAGATTTCGACCATTTTCAATGAGTAAAGATTGCGAAATAAACGCAATGGGGAGTTTAAAATATAACGCTAAAATCCAAATATCGACATTTGTCAGAAAATAGTTCTGACTTTGGATAACTTGTGATAATGTAGCCCGACCCGATGTTATGAGTTCAGCATATTTCTTCATTCCATACCCATTCAACACCCGGGTTATTTTCTTATCAAACGCAGGCGCCATTGCCATTTTACCGTATTCAGATACCAAAATCTCCTTTAGTTTTATTATATTCATACCACCTAATTGGTCAACATGTTGATGTTGACAATTGTCACATACGAAATAATTACACTGCAGACAACCGAACTCTGTTTGGTCTTTTCCGATCATAGTGCGACATTTGTCGCATGCATCTGGTTCTTCTGCGGCGCCTCCGCCTCCCGCGGCACCTCCACCGCCACCTCCCGCGGCGCCACGTCGTTCCAACTGTTTCATTCGATTACATGTATGTCCACTCGGACATTTCGACGCGGTCTGTGCGACAGCCCTTAAAATCGTGAGAATAACATCAAACGAGCATTCTTCGCTTTCATTTGAAAATAAGATTTCGTAAGTATTTTCTACCGGAAAGAATAACTGTCGCATCTTTTCCGTGACTTTACGTTTTGATACCTCATTACAGAATCCTAACACATGCGTTATTTCATTTGCCTTAAATCTCTCGACACCCGACACTGGTTCGGGCGCAGCAGGTGCCACATCAACTGCAGCACCACGACTGCTTTCAATATATCCATCAACATATGATTTTCGATACGTATTGTCATATCTCTGTAATTCAACACCCGTATTTGCATTTGGATTCACCGTATAAAATGTCGTTTGTAATGCGTAAGGGTTGGCGTCCATCGGTTCCAAATTATCGAAATATTCTTGTGTTATGAGAGATTCCAGCAATATTATTTCATCATCATTTAGATTGTATTTGATTTCTTGAAATGTGAGATATTTCGCAGGTTCAAACATGAAGAGTTTCACTCGCTCATATCGTATCATTTCGTCGGATAATTTCCCGAAATACGCGATTTGATTGTCGATATCCGGATACATAAGATTGCGTTGAGGAAGTAATAGTTTACACAATCCACCGCCCTCTTTCAGGCAATAACTTTTTTGACCGCACTTTTCGTGGTCGGTTGTTATACAACTGCTTACTTCGCCCACCATTTTAAGTGTCTCTTTACTATAACGTATAAACGCAATGTATTTGTTTGTGATCTGCTTCATTAATGCAATGATTTTCGATAGTTTATTTGTATAAATCGTAAATACCGACGATATTATTTTATCGATTTCGTCCTTTATTGCGCGGTTTTCGGGGCGATTCAATACATTTCGCGCGGTATTTCGGAAAACGTTATAAAAGTTCGTTTCTAATCTGATGTTACGCACATATCTCTCGCGCGACTTGTCGCCTCCGCCCTCTCCTGCTGCTGCGCCGTTTGCCGACGACGAACTCGTCATAATCTCCTTATCAACCTTAAGATGATTTCCCTCTGTTATGGTCGGTAATTCATCGTCCTGGTTCTGTGCTGGATCTACATTTACATTCACTTGGATAAACTGATTCGTTTCCGTGAGTACACCGACAATGAGTCCGTCTTCGACGACTTTCACCTTCGGACGACAATTTACGATTTGTTTCGTCATTTTCTTCACTTTATCAGCCACCATATTCAAAAATTCGACTGTTTCATTGTAACTATTACGCCATAAATCATCATTATCCATCATTACAATCGGGTATTCGTATGCACCCGCACCCGCCGCACCCCCCGCGGTCGCGGCTATCAACGGCGCCGATACAGCCGTCGGTATAACACCTTCCCACATTTTACGCACCGTTTCTTTCGGAACAGTTTTTGTCTGTTTTATTTTGCTTGCGGCCGTTATTGTTTGCGAAATATCAAGTCCGATCACCTTGCCGTTATAATTGACCACTTGAGATCTAATTTGAAATCCGGTGTCTGTGAGTAACTTGGCAATCTGTTTCGCCGGTTTATTCATTACATACTTATATTGACGCGGTTGACTTGCATGAAGACGGCAGTATGTGAAATAAATGTCGCGGATGTTTTCAATCACGTATTTTATCTTCGGTGTAATCGTCTTGCTTTTTATTGCGAAACGCCCGAGAACATTGAATTTACCATTTGATTTACTTTCAAACAAATATATCGGTTCATAATACTTGTCGCGCTTCATTATTATTACTGTCTTTCTGTTTGCGTCAAATACCTCGCCTGAATATGCGTTTGTCGGACAAATCACCTGGACGTTATTAGTTATGTCATCATCCGGTATGTGTAATAATATCAGATTGTTACCATTTTTGAATAATCTCTCGTTGGGCTGTGATACGATATCCCAGAGATACGTATGATCAATGATAACATTATCGTCGTCCAAATAACTGATAAAGTTCTCATATGCATTACATATTTTACGGAATAATTCGGGGTTGAATTGCCTGTATATTTGAGATGTCTGATATTTGGCTGTGTCGTTTTCGCGAAGTTCGCGTGTTTTATTGAAAAATACATCCACAAGCGTCCCATTCTGTAATGTTATGAACCGGTCGATGTCGAGAGATCCGATAATGATTCGACGCATTTCGCGGATGGATGGGACAGTATCTCCTGTATTTGACGTTGCGGTCACGGTCACGTTTGCGGCCCGAGGTGTCATGGCAGACGCTGCGGCAGCCCGAGGTGTCATTGCGACGGGTGTTTCATCATCAGATTGATATTCGTCATTTCTTGGTCCGCCTGCGCCTGCGCCTGCACCTGCGACTGCAACTGCACCGGGTAGTTCTACATTAGAACTAGGTGTCATTGCAGATGCCGTCCGTATTTGGGCTGATTGCTTATTGATGCTTTCAGCAACCGATTTTGAAATCATCTCTTTTAATGACATTCCGCCGCCTGCTGCTGCTCGGCCTCCGCCGCCGCCTCCACCCGCCACCGCGGCACTGGCAACTGTTATTATATCATCAATGCTTTTGTGCGTTCCAACTGACGTCGTCGTTGTTGCACCCGTGACCTCGGTTGTTATATCAGATACAGTAGTTTTAATTGACCCGATACTCTCTTTGTAATAATAGGCTACAACCGATAAAAATGATTGCTTGTCATTTGTTTCTACTCCGCGACGCAATAAACATGGTGTATCTTTCTTGATTGCCGTATTCTTCAAACTCACTTGGCAATTACGACTATCGGAAAACAAAAACTTCTGTATTGGAACCGGTAAATACCCCCAACGATTATTATCAAGCGGGAATTTATCCGAACTTAAAATTCGGTCATCTTTCATTTCGGTTATTTTCGCCACTTCGGGAATTGCGGGTACGGACGCCCCGGGCGTACTGGATGTCCCTGACCCCGCTGCCGACCCCGCCCCCGACCCCGCCCCCGACGCGGATAATTGACGAAATTCTTCAAGTTTATCTTTTTCTTTTATACGGATTTCTTCATGTTGTTTCATCTCGCATTCTTGTCTACGTGCAGTTTGCGACGGTTTATCCCATTGTCCGAAACAACACGGAACACATAAACCTTTCGGGTGTGCATCCTTTTTCAGGAACCCAGGATAATGTGGTTTGTAATTCCCCTTTTCATCCAGGTGATATTTATCATCCGTAAATTCGAATATACTCGCACCGGCCGGCACCTTCTTCGCCTTTTGTGGGATAACTTTCCCGTATTTACCCGATTTGACTTCTTCTTCCGTTAAACTGGTATTATGATTTAAACTCCAGTATCTTGGACAGATATAATGATACTGCTTGCTTTGGTCTGATCCATATGTAATACTTTGTGAATATGAATTCGGATGTTCACGATCAATTCGCGCCTTTTCTTCGCTGGTCAAAATAACCGGTTGGCGTCTTACATTCCACGGGCAACTACGCGAATATGCGTTGAATTTGCCGACATCTTCATTTAGATGTATAATCGGGTCACGATCTTGGATGCGTTTTGAAAATGGATTCGGATTGGCTAATTCAAGACCGGTTATATCGGATAAACTGTCGTCGGCTGCTTCGCCTCCGAGGCCGGACCGAGGTCCTAACTTATCGTCGGCTGCTTCGCCTCCGCCTGAAGGTCGACCTTTTGCCGCACCACCCGCACCACCAAATTGATCGCCTTCGCCACCGCCATCGCCATCGCCTTCGTCACCTTCGTCTTCGTCTTCGTCGTCATCCTGTAACAAATCGAACAAATCAATATCTCCTTCACCCCCTCCGCCACCACCACCTGCGTCACCACCTCCACCACCTCCACCACCTCCGGCAGCACCTCCTTCCTCCGCCTCAAATCCAAATACTAATTTCTCCCCCAAAATAGTGGAAGTTACACTTTCAGATATTGGTTTTCTTGATAAAGAAACGATTTCGGTCATTGTTTCGATTGATTCTTCTTTATCAGACGGATTGACGTCGCGTAATATGGGTTGTGTAGTATAGTCTCTCTCGCTGCCGCTGTCGCTGCCACTCTCGCCGCTGCTGCCGGGTTCTTCCTCACGTAGGACTGCGGCACCCGCGGCCGCCCCCGTAGATTTCGTTCCTGACACGGGTGTCGTATCACCTTGACATAACTGGATAATTTGTTCATAGGGTATATCAGTCGTTGATGGATCCTGATACACACGTATAATTGAGTCGATATAAATATGTAAAGAGGTCAAAAAGAGAATATTATTGATATTGGATATTTCAATTGTGATTATATTGTTGAACTGCCCCTTCGTTATTTTGGTTAGAAACCCGGGGTTATTCTTGATGCGGATACTTCCACCTCGATACCGCGACATTTGCTGTGTTTGTATCGATGAAAGAAGCGTCACTATTTTCACCCGGGCGTCCTCTTCCGACATCATATAATTGTCTCGAAGTCCGTCGATAATCTCTCGGTCGGTGTGTCGCTTATTCATCATTTCTATGATATAGGCTTCTTGACTCGTCATGTCATTATAGTTGCTTACACGCTTGTATCTGAGAACGATTCCCTTATTCAAACTCCCTTCTATTTCATTAAACGCACTAGATATACACTTGATCATTGATTTTATTTCAATATTCCGTTTAATAGGCAACTGGGCGTAATATTCTACATTGATAAGGTCGACATTATCATGTGTGAACTTGGTAAATAAGTTCATCTGAAATCCGCTTTGCTCCACGTATTCTTTCACAACTCGCATCACCGGATTTACGGTGGCTCTAATAATATCTTCCATTTCTTCGGTAGTAAATGAATATTTCACGAATAGTTTAACATAGACTGACCCATCTGCATCAAACTCGCAAATAATCGGAATGGGTAAATGTGTTGCTTTATGATCGGGAATGGATGGGTTCGAATATGTATACTGGATAAGTATCGATACGCCTTTTTTACGCGCGGTTGTTTTAATAAGACGGAAAATATCGCCTTTCGGTAAATATGGGATTTTGCGCCCGCTTTTACTTACACCCGAAATATATAACTTGTAGATATTATCCATTTTCTTGCCCGGATTGTACTTAATAAATGGGATATATTCCGAACAATGGATAAGTTTGAATATCGCGTCTAACGAGAGATTGTATTTCGCACTCTGGTGAATATGAAACTCGACACCTCGGATACCATTATCCGAATACGCATGTTCGCGGGTTCTCTTCTCGTAAATATCGTATAATAACTTGATGTTTGCCGTCTGGCGCATAAATCTCTCGTTCAATATCTTTTTATCGGATTCTACCAGTTTTAATCGATGAAGTAATAATGTATTATGGGAATGGATTGTCGAGAGATCCGTCTCACCAGATGCTTCGGCCGACCCTAACTCGAGAGATAGACGTTTTGTATCGTCGCGATATACTGCTAAATATGGGAAATATAACTGGACGATGTAGTTCTCGGTGATGAGGCGAAGCAGTTGCGCCGGGGCGGATGCGGTGGCGCCACCCCCACCGCTGCCAATCGGTGGAAGGGTCACCGGAATACCAAGTTCCGCCAATGTAGACGGGTCTTCGAGAGATTTGGTGTACTGTAGCACATCCCCCGCAGATACTAGATAAATTGTATTATGTAAAAATACACCAATGTCAATAAGAACCGTCTTATTTGTCGTGTTGATGATTTCACCGGCGTGAACCTCTAAAAATGGGTCTGTATATATCGCATCAAACGGGTTTATCGCATATGGGTACCCGTCGGAAACGGTGCTTAACTCTTGACCTAATACGACATTTACAAACCGCGGTTGGGACTCTAACTTAAGATTCAATATATTCGTATAACTATAATTTCCGTCTGATTCGGATGGCGCGCCTAATTTCGTGAAATCAGGTAGTGCATCCGCGCTGCCGACGCCGCCGTAATTTACGGATTCTCTCGGATGATTGTCTATATTCAGCAGAAAGTTCTGGATACGAACAGGTGTTATTTCTAGTTTCCCATTGGATGTTATTTGGTCATAGCATAACTGACTCGTGATTGTTTTGGCTTGTTTACAGAATAAATACAATTCGGCATATGATAGTCCGACCTTCTCTCGAGTCAAATATAGAAACTTCTTTTTAATCGTCTCGATAGAATCGTCGGGGTAGATTCTCTCGGGAAGGAAGACAACCTTGATTTCGTTATGGGTAATCGACTGGAGTTCGTATTCACTAAATATAGATTTGAAGAATGGGTTTTCGCGCTCTTTGATGAATAAATCGTTGATATTTACGACACCACCTTCGTCGCTAAGAAATTCGACATTTCCGTAAAATACGTATAAGATATTGTATTCTTCAGTAAGGACAGATACGGATCTAGCACTGCCTCCGCCGGCGGAGACGCCTTCTTCGCCCCTGGACTGGCGTTCTTTTAGACCGGCCGGCGATCGAATATGACAGATCTTATAAATTGGGACCGACCTTTCCATTATTGTCTATTATATGAATAGAATATTAAATCATTTATGCGGTATTCGTATACTTAATGTATACGAATGTAATGAATATATAATAAACAGTTTTTGTGTATATTATAAATCGGAACGATATAAGATGACCCGCACCACTGAATTCAAAATGATTGTTGCGCTTTGTCGTGGTGGTGGTATTGGATTTGAAGGACAACTTCCATGGCCTAAACTCGCACGTGACCTCCGGTTTTTCGCGGAAATGACGTCATCGCCGGTGTTTCCTTATAATAGCGCGGTGGTTATGGGACGTAGGACATGGGACAGTATCCCGGCGTCGGTGCGACCTTTGAAATTCCGCGACAATTTCGTTATTTCGGCGAGGTGTGACACCGCGGACGCGACGGAAGCGACGACAGCCGTGACATTTCTCAAAAATCTCTCGGATATTCATGAACACACCAAGAATTACGACGTGGTCTGGTTTATTGGTGGTGCGTCCATCTACGAACAGGTGCTTTCATCCCCGTCGTCGTCGTCGTCGTCACTGCCGCTTTTTAATATCACCGAGATTTATATTACATTCGTGGATGAAACGTATGAATATGACACGGCATTCCCACTGATGTATAAATATGAAAGTATCGAAGAATGTGTTGCACTTCGAAACAATCCGATGAATCGGGCAATTTGGTGCTGGACAGACGCGGATTCCGTTCCACCTTATGTGTCGTTTTTCAATGACCGAACACACACGGTATATCAGGTGGAAGACGTCGACCGTGATATTGTATCAAGTATAACGAGGACGACGGATATTAGGGGGATACAAGAGCGACGATTGCCGGATACACGGTTTTTACGGTGCGTTCCGCCGCACGGCACGGTCGCGTCCCGCCGATAACTGTGCGTCCGGCCGCACACCGCCGTGCATAATGGGGCAATAGTGGTGCCATTGATGGTATTTAACATCGGCGGGACGCGACCGTGCCGTGCGGCGGAACGCACTAGTTATCAAAATGCGGGTTGTCATTAATCGTCATCCCGCAATACTCTTTCGGTTTGAGTTTATAGTCTTCGGGTGAATACACCTTGATTTTCTGGGCTTCGTCGATAAGAAATCGGAAATTGTTCCAGAATTCGTCTTTATGTCCGACACTTTCCGTCATAATATGACTCAACTCGTGAAGTGCGACGAATGTGAGCGTGTTTTCGTCGATGAGTTTATTCCCATTTTTGGTTGTATTCACACAGAACGCGAGTTTCTCACCCTTGTTCTCGCTATAAGCAGTGTATTCGCTAGTAGGGAGCGTCTCACTCACTTTTTCAGGGCGGAAGTTTTTGACTAAACGTTTCACGTTATCGCGGTCGGGATAAGTCGCACCCATATGTTTAACGACTGTTTTCATTTTCTGGGTGACTGTGGCGAGAAGGTCGGCCGCCAGTTCCAATTTGGCGCGTTCGCGGACGCAATACTTATTTCCATCGATTTTAGAAACGATACATTTCAACTGGAATGCGTCTGATTCTTGGTAGATTTTAAGGCAAATGACGATAATGAAAATAATGATGATATATCCGAAAACACTGGTTTTGAACATCTTTTGTTTACGATATAAATACGAAGAAGATCGATCCTTGTATTTATATAATGAGAGAATAAGTTTTTATTTTCGTGTGTTTCGTTTTTGAGATTTCCTTTTGTAGGCTCTTTTTTTTGTTTTACGCGTTATTTTCCTTCGTGTGGGTGTAGGTGCGTGTGTTGTTCGTTTGCGTGATTTTCGTGAGCCACCGTAGGGACCGAATTGTGATAACGGGTATGGACTGAGTTGTGGTGATCGTGATCGTCGTCGTGGCGGACAGGCGGCGGAGGCGGATGCGGAGGCGGAGGCGGGGGTTGCGGTGGGGGCTTTAAAAAACCCAAAAGGATTAAATAAATCGCGCCACGAACGACCGCCTCCACCCGCTGAAGATGGTGGTGGTGGTGACAGTGACCGCGCCCGCACCGGGGACGGCGCCCGCGATCCTAATGGCGTAGGCGTAATGCTAACTGGATATGGATGACGAAGAGGGCTTGGCGATCGTTCGCCTATAGGGTCCATGTTTTCAGTAAGGTCCCTGCATGTTGGATTTACCAACCACGCGTGACGTATACCCAACGCTTGTAACACCGTAATAAACTGCTGTGAATGTAATGATTTATCAATATACGCCTTATTAATAATAGCTATTGCTTTCTGTTGTAATCCGGGGTCCGTTTTACTTTGTTCAATTGCTGATATCCAATTGGCGGCCCCTAACGGACCAGGCTCGAAGGCGTTGTCGTGACCAATCATATTTATTTGTGGAAAAAACTTAGAGTCTATAATGTCTGTGATCGTTTCTCCGGCGTGAGTTTCTTGTTCAACAACTTTATCTTCCAACGCAGTTAAACAAAAATGTTTCAGGATGGGGTGATTAGTACATACGCAAAATATACCATATGCGTTAGAAATAACTGGTTGATAACAGTCAGCTGCTGCGCGTTTGAATAGACCACTAGGGGTCTTGCGACGATTTTCTCCCGGATTACCATGTAGTTGCCACCATTGATTATCGGGTGGGTTGTCCTGTACTGTAAACCCACCTCCGGGAAATTCAATCCTAGCAGCAGCATATACCTCTTTCAATTCTGTAATTACGTTTCTAAACGCTTCGTTGATATCAACCGGATTATCACATTGACCCTTAAAATTATTTCTCAAAATACCAGGAATAACTAGATCTGTCGATTTGCCAAGCCAATGACGATTTTTACAAGGAGGCCAGTTCATAGGACCCATCATTCCTGAAATATATTGGTCTCCTGGAATAGATAATACTCTCATACCTATACCTAGATATTGAGGACCTTCCGTTCTTGTTTGCACCTGGTATGGCAATTTAGGTATTAATCCGTGGGCTTGAACATACCCTACAAAAAAGTATCCAGGATCTTCTTCTGCCGCCGCCATTCTATTTTAATTATATATAAAGTACATAATATTTATCAACCAAATACCGGGTTATAATAAATGCATCACAATCTAGACGCAAACCCTGACAGATTATGATACAACAACACCTAACAGTGTTGTATCATAACATTATTTAACGCCGGCGTCTTGTATATCTTTTTCTACGCGTGCGTCGACATTTTTGTCGTTTTCTGTTTCTTGATAAACGTTTTCGGGATTTTTTCCTTTTACCGCCACCCATACCGCCACTATCACTACTCCAACTACCTTGTCCAGAGAAATCTGGTTCACTATCATTAAAACCTTCAATGTCTGCATCACTTATAAGATGTTCGTGTGACACAGACGCTTGTTTTGGTTGTCTTGTGGGGTACAAATTGTACCCCGCCCACGCACCGGCTGCTGCTGTTAGAGGCGACTCCCTGTCATCCCAACGACGCAATACATCTTCTGGGTTACCAAGCCTATCGGCATCCTGACTACATACAAGAGGGTCAATTGGGTCGGGGTCTCCCGGACAATTACATGCCGAATCTACAAGTAATAAATCAGTATAACCTAATGCATTTAGTAGTATTGCGGCCTCTATATGTGAAATATGCTTGTACACAATCGCACGTCGTAATACTTGTATAGCACCATTTATATCTAATTTGTATGCCTCCCATTCAGCAGCAGCAGTAGCAGTAGTAGGATATAAAACTCCTCCTCTTATAACCAAAAACCCCCTACTTATACCTATTTTTCTTTCGACATCGACTCTATTTTCCCGAGCAAGAAGATTATACCGTTTTACCTTTTCTGGATCATAGATTGTATATCGGGGACCTAATTTATGCGGTAATCTTAAATCTTCGCTCGTCTGCTGTGATAATGTGCACGGCTTTGGTAGAATACCTCCCTCAACCATAATCACAAACAATCCATAAAATGGAAATGCTGGATATATATCTGCAGCAGATCGAAATGGAAGTCTAGATTTTTCTCGCCGGTCCTCTCCCTTGTTTGGTCTTACCCATATTACGCGATTTTTTGCTTGGTGAAAATTTGTTCCGTCAACTTTATAAGTATTATAAAAAGTTCTTTCATCAACCAGATGTGGATTGGATGTTTCTTCATTGTGATATATTATACCGGCAGCTTCATCAATTTTACGTATTTCACCCAAAATTCTCTTCCCCAATGGTATTAAATCCACTGGTTTCTCCAGTGTATCACAACGTGCGCCTCCCATCCTCCCCATCGCCGCCTGAACTACCATAGTCATACCTGGAAGATGGGAAGAAAAGTTTGTAGGAACCTCATTTTTTAATGTCTGGGAAAGTCCCGGGGAATATGATCCTATAGGCACCACCCTGGAAACTGTAAGGTTTAGACCAAGGGGGAATGTATTAAACTTTGCATTTCCGGCCTCAGTGGTTGCTCGTGATACGTGTGATTCTACGATTTCTCCGTGACCGCAAATAGTAAAAATACATATATGACGGCTACGTTGTGTTTCAGGATCAAAAGTACTAAAAACACCGCCACCACTACAAGCCGCACCACCGCCACCGCCACCAGCAGCAAATGCCATTTATATCTGTATTCTAATATAACCAGATACAATAATTATTGTCCTATATATAGGCGTTTAGTATATCTTTTTTTATCTTTTCGTGTCTCGCACTCGAGATGATGTCATCACTCTTTACTTGTGAGGTACAGTTTCCTATATATATCTCTATATTTAATCCTTCACATTCGGGAATACCCACTTATCCACCGTCGTGCGAACACAAAATACCCGGTGGGATATAATACCCACCAGGAACAATGCGACGAGAGATTTCCAGAACGAGATACCGAATACACGAGCCACAAAAAATGCGACGATGACAGTGGCTACTACATCAACAACCGCGATATCAAAGATACGGTAAGAATGTGCACCTTCTCTCGGACGACCAAATATATCCTTGTAACGGCATAGATCCAGCACCATTTTCAATACTAGATGGTATAATATTCAATACTATACAATAATACAATAATACAATTACATGACTACAATTCACACTGCCACTCAGGGTCAGGTTTCGTTATAAAGTCCGGTGTGTATGTATAATCGGCAGTAAGTTCTTCACCAGCGTCCAAATCTCGCGCGGCCATAATCCACCATTCACCGGTGGTTTTATCTGGTGCGGTCGAGAGATACGTATTCGGCAAGACTGTGTCGCCTGTTGCTACACGCCCATTATCTAAAATCGTCTTCCTTGACGGACAATGATTTATCTTACTTCCGACGGGCGTGACGTGTTCGTTCATATCAATCGCAACGAACATCCGTTCCCCTTTTTTACGCGGACGCTTGGTGAATATACCGACACCTTGGATATGACTCTCGCCGATAGTGAGATCCGGGTTATTCAAAAGACCATATTGATAATTCACGAGGGAGGGGACGATTAGGTTTTTGATTAGGATGACTGATACTGTAAGAAATATGAATAGGTAGATGATTGTCGAGAGAATGCTGGACATGACCACGCACCTTGCCTTGCTTATACGATCTTTCTTATATTATACATGTATAATGTTCTTCATACATGTGTAATGATGGTCACTCCACTGTTGCTCCCACCCTCCTCTTAGTCGCTTCCACTCTCTCTCCAAACCCTCCTCCCAGTCGCTCCTAATCGCCGTTCGCGGGCGAGCGCGACGCCGGTGTGCGGGCGCTCGCACTGAGGTTGCTCGCACCACCTTACTGCGTTCCAGCGCCCAACTCAAGAGGAGTACGCATCAGATCGGGAGCAAAGGTGCTCTGATTCCAAGGACCGACATTCAATTGCGGGTTAGGAGGTTCAGACCTAATCTGAAGATTGGCGTTCTTCATCGTGTTGCCGATGGTGTCAATTCCGGTCAAAAAAGTCGCGGAAAGGAGGTTCTGACCGGAGAGGTCACCACTGCCAGCAGGGTTCAAACTGCCCCACTGGTTATTTGTGTCGCGGGGGAGAAGGTCAGACGGATTTGCAACGGGCATATTAGTAGCGCCGGCGGGGGCGCCCTGTCCGGTCATGGAGTCGACAGCACTATAACCATTGGCGCCAGTGCCGGCAGATGACATTGCAGGTGGTACCTGATGTCCGGCAGCAACCTGCTGACCTTCATTCGGGTTACTCATGGCATTCGACGGCAACACAAACTTTTGGTCGGAATAAGTATAAATAGCATATACTAGAACAATCGCACCCAAAAACACAAGAATGTGATTGGAGCGAACGGTTTTCTCTAAATCAGACAAGAAACTCATTATTATAATTTAATTGTATATAAAATAAATGATAAAATAAATACTATCGTTATAGTCCGATAGTCATATAGTCCGATAGTCATCGTCCTATTAATCGTCCTCCTCGTCGGATCCCGACCCCGACTCATCTAAATCGTCCAGTAAATAGGACGCCTTAATCTCCTTGGCTTCCAAATAAGCGCGTATTGCGACCTTTTTGGCTTCCTGCGCCTTTCGTTTGGCCACTTTATACATTTCATAAATAACCTCCTTGTGTTTTTTTAATGTTATCGAATTGCCATTATTTGATTTCCATTTCTGTGAATTATTGGCGGGGATGGTTGCCGTAGTGATCGATGAATGTTCCGCGGATGTATCCGATATCGGAACGTCAAAATCCGGTTCCTCTGTATCAATGACATCAGATATATTTTTAAAATCAATATCCACTTCAGTGCATTCAAAATGCTTTAATGTGCTAGATGTTGGTGGCGACGACGAGGACGACGATGACGGCGGATAAATAGGGTTTGATTCTGGATTCCCGAGAGATTTATCCAGATTCTCAACTAATTCCTTGGTTGTCAACAACGACGATGACACATTATTACCCGTCAAGGGAGTTTCTATACATTTCCCTAAAGGTTCTGCGATACTACTACTACCCGTATTCGTATTAATAATACACGTTTCAAATAACGGCAATTCGGGAATTACTAATATTTGCCGTAATATCAATTCCATCTGAAAACTTCTGGATGTAAATCGAACCCCCTGGAATTCTATAATTGAGATGATATTATGCTCTGCAGTTACATAATCGACTGGAACGATCGTGCGGTTTTCATCGAATACTTTACATAAAAACGGTTGGATGTGTGTTTGTACTCTGTTTAATTCTAAATTAACCCGCACCAGATAATTCCCAGTCTTGAATGCACGTATAGGTGATGTAAAAGAGTTTTCAATATCACTTTTATCTAGTTCTTGTGTGAACCAAAGATGCCGTTTTTCATAAAGTAAGTCGACCGACCGTTTCTCTAAATCCGCAATCCACTCAATGAATTCTGCGTCATGTTCATTCCCGCCCGTAAATAATAGATCGATGTGCGCTTTTTTACCCGATACGAGGATCCCTTGTTTCGACTGCGTTTTAGGTGTTTGAATATATAGCACCTTTTTACTGTCATAATACGAGTATTTTGTTAAATACGACCCGCCTGGAATACTGTTAGGAGGCGATAATTGAAGGTGCTCGAAACGAAATGTATCGTTGGGGTGATATACTTCCATATTTAATTTAGGCGAATGTGTGATGTTTGATGTTTGATGTTTGATGTTTGATGTTTGATATACGAATGTAACTCGGTCTGTAGTTAAATTAGTATTATGAAGCAATATATTATTCGGTTATGAATTACGCTAATGAATGACAAATCCCTAAATCTTGGCATCCTTCTGTAGCAATAAAATCGCCCAGATGGTTTAGAAGTTGAGGTGCTACAGATTGTGCTGCATTTATACACATCGCCTGGACGCTTTCGGGTAAAACCACGCACACTTTTTCAATATCGGTCGTAACGAATGCGATTACTTTAGGATTATGTATGATGGTTTGATTCATCCCGTTGGCTAAATATTCACAGGCGGCGCATTCAAGTGGGGATGTCGTGTTGGCGACGGTGGTGTAGGCGCCGGTGGTATGTGGTTCAACCGGCACTAGTGCTGCATCTGCGCGTCCAAATGGAAGCAATGGAATTGTGATTATGGTTTCGGGTAATACAATAAGACCTAATCCGAATAATAGGATAATTGGGGATATCTTCATTGGTATGTATATGTATATGTATATGTATATGTATATTTACCATAAAATAAATGTTTTTTTCATTGCGTAATATATAACGTAAAAATGCCTTATAATTCTAGGAAACAAAGTAATCGCGGAGGTAGTCGCAGTCGACATATGCAACAGGGAGGCGATGGTTCTGCAGGAGTGCCTCAAATATCCGAGGCCACTTTAAAGCAAGCCGGGGAGATCGCCCAGAAACTTTTAGGACAATCTATGCAACAAGGCAATAACACCCCCCAGACAGGTGGTAGTGCTGGAGGTCAGGAGCAGTCATCTATTAAACAAGCGATGGTTGGTGGTGCTGTAGCCGGTGCGGTTGCCGGCGCTTCTATGGTTGCTGAAGCAGCCGAGGCAAAAACCGGGTTGAATATGTCGCCTTTAGTCGGCGGGAAAAGACGTAAGGGTAAGGGTAAGGGTCGGAGTTCGCGCCAGCGTAGTCAGAGTCAGAGTCAGAGTCAGAGTCAGAGTGAGAACCAGAGTGGGAATCAAACAGGCGGTATGGTCCCAGGTCTTATGGCCGCAGTCGAGACCGCGCTTGTACCTTTAGGTCTTTATCTCGGTCAGAAGGTGATCCAGTCTCGTAGATCCGGCAAATCTTTTGGTCGTTCTTTTAATTTCCGCAGATTCTCTCGCAGGGGGCGGTCTAGGTCTAGTCGTCGCAGGTAAATCTAGGCGGTGGTTAGTAGGAGGAGATTCGTATAATCATATAATAATATAAACGCAATTTTATGATTATTATTATATCGTCAATCCGTCGTCGTTGTCCATGAACCCAACATCCATTCTCACAGTTACCCACGCAACCCCACCCACGCTTGAAACCAAAATTAAACGTTGGGTCGAATTAGATAATCGTATTAAGGAATCAAATGACATATTCAAGGATATTCGAACAGAGAAGTCGGTCATACATGACGAGATTATAGAACTTGTCGAAGAAAAGCAGTTGGGAAAAGTAACCGTCAATATTTCCGATGGGAAACTTAAATTCGTATCTTCAAAACATACCGCACCACTTACGCTCACATACATTGAGAAATGTCTCACCGAATTGATAACCAATGGAAAGCAGGTAGAGCAAATTATGGCGTATATTAAGAAAAACCGCGAGACGAAATTATCAACGGATATTAAGCGGGTTTATAATGAGAAACCGTCTTCCATGAAGAAGGGCGACGGCGAAGGCGACGACAGCGACGGAGACAGTAACGCAGCCGAATAGAACGCCGACCAGGCGGGGCGGAAAACATCCGAAATCATAATATATACGTATGTCAGTAGAGTCGTTATTATAATAAGTATTTCAACAATGTCATCAAAAATCGGGCAATTTTTCAATCCGGCGGAGCATTTAGTTTTTCATCAAGATAAAGAAGGAAATATGATTGGTGGTGGTTATCAAGTGAATAATTTACTTTATCAGCAAAAGAGACCATTGTTTGTGTCGCTTGGAGAACAGAGTGGAGGATCCGGCAGTGACGGCGTCGGCAGCGGAGGCAGTGAACCGCATTTCATTCCCGAGAAGTTCAGTGACCTCTTTCGTGATTTAGCAGTTCCGGCCGGATTGTTTATGATGCCACCGATGTTTCGACCGCGTAATTATGCGTTTGAAGTGCCGGAGGAGGAGAGCAGTAGTAGTGACAGTAGCGATGACGAAGACCGTGACGGTGACGACGAGGAACATGACGCTCACGCTCACGCTCACAAGAAAAAGGACTACAAGAGTACAAAACATGCACCCAATGATATTTTCGATACACTTCTTTCTCTTGTTGAATCCAAGGAACGAATACAGCATGATGTGAAGACGCGGAGACACCGCCCGTCAGAAAGTTCGTTAGAGAAAAAGATGAAGAATAATAAGAACATCACGAAACGGCGTAGAATGAAATGAATGTAGTGGGTTTATAACGATATTTCGGTTATTTTCATGAACGCATCATAATCCGCACCGTATATCTGGACCGAGTCCGATGCGACAATCAATCGAATAATTATATTATGAGGGGTAAGCGCGTTATTTGTAATAGCTCCAGAAATCGGGAAGATGGTTCCGCTTCGTGTTCCGCCTCCAGTTTGGTCTGTAAATTGTTGCACACGTCTAGCAATCGTAGTTGATCCGTCCAATATTCTGGATTCAAATTCATCATTATTAAACCCAGTTATCGAATACAATGCACCATATTCTACAATAATTTGTGAGTTATTGGATTTGGGGGTATATGAATAGGATGCAACAGTATGAGGACTTCCAGAAGAAGTATAAAGCGTTTGATTTTGCGACATGTCCGTTGGTACAAGAAACACCGTGTTTATGGTCTGACCCGTCGTCCACTTCGTCGGATTCACCGACCCAGACACATCAAGTCTTGCATTATTATACAAGAGACCAGGTTGTGCGTTGATTATATCCCGCGCTCCGTTAGACGTAATCACTGCGTTCAGGGTCGGGTTATGGACATTCGTTACCGGATATTGCTTATGTGAAAGAGGTTCAATCCACATCGAGAAGTTGTTCGTGTTTTGCGTGTTGGCGTTCAAAGCGCGACCACGCACCTTATTCATTGAGAGAGATGACATCGGATATTCTAAATACAATGAATGAATGAATGAATGAATGAATGAATGAATGAATAATATTATATATATCAGTAATATTATTATCTTACTTATTTTTTGATTATTTTTACAGCAAACTCCACGCCCCCTTGTTAAACGGTGCGATGACTACATCATTTATTTTATCCTTCATTTGCTGAATGCGTGCTTCATGTAACGGATCTATCATCTTCCCAGATTCATAGTTCTGGATATTCGCCATCATTTTCGACGAACCCTGGTTCATCTCCGGTTTGGGACCATAACAATTCACACCGGCCTTCATAGCCGCGTCATCGATATGCCCGCCGTTGATACCCGGTCGCCCGCAACTGTTCTTCTTTGCAGGGTCGGCGCTCTTCTGAAGTTCGTCCCATGTCGCCTTTTGTGTCGGGTAAAGTATCATTTGGTTATCAGACCAACCATATGAACACCACTCGGCACCGGACTTATGCGCCTCTTCCATCTGGTCGATATTCGCCAAATTCGCACCATATGCTTGGCATAATGCCTTCGCATTGTCGTAGTCATAAACGCTGGCGGGAATATGGAATACCTGCTTACGCATTTTGAGTGATGGACCCGCACCTAAATCACCCCCTGATGTGGCCGACGGCGCCGGGACTGTCTCTGATATCGCGATTTTCGGTGATGTAGAAAACAGATTCGACAATTCGGTAGTTATGTTTGTATTAAAAAAATACTGGAAACCATTAAGCAGTACAATCACGATAAATACGGCCCATAATAATATTTCAAGAATGGATGTGTGGGCCGATATCGTACTTTCGTTGTCATGTGACTCACCGCTTCCTAAAGCCGATATAATGAAATAGAACATACCGATTACGATTAATATAATAATGATAAATCTCGGTTTTATTATAGTGTCGAGTTTGCGGTCTAACCATCCAAATATACCACTCACATTATTGAGATGTCCGACATCCACAGATACCGGATTTCGTTGATTCATATAACTATTATTAGTATTAGTATACAAATTATATATATTATAGTTTCATAGACGGCGTAGACGCCGTTTACGCCGTCGCCGATGACGATGACGCGGTTGCCGTCGACCGTTTCCGGTAAAAAAGACAATACGGAATATTACTTGTAATTGTATCGCCTTTCATCTCCGTCTGTTTCACGGTTTCGTCATTGAAACTATACCATATATCATCGGCCGACCTTATTGTCGCAGTATAATGCCCGCTTTTACTAAAATTACCGTGATGATTACACACCGCGTATAAATCGTAAATATAACTGTCGCGTTTATACCCCCGGACGAATGCACTTAAATCTAAATTTTGAAGCGGGATTTCAACCGGAATCGTTATCTTTGCGGGACCACGCTCGGTATATTGTACACGTTTCAAATCAATAATCATTATATTAGGCAGACTCCAATACATAATACGCTTTTGAACTGCTTGATATTGCTTGGTTTTGTCATTAAACCACGCGTTGTCACCTTCCATTTTCTCGCCTTCGCAATAATGCGAGAAACAGTCATATAATGTCGGAATACGTGTTTTGCCGGTGTCTCGGTTTTCAACCAATGGGATAGATAGCGAAATAATGGAGAATGGTTCCGGTGATAAACTCAAGATATTCTCGACCGATAATGTTTCTCCACCTGCGCCCGAACCCGCACCCGCACCCGCACCGCCGGCAGGTAGTCCCTCAATCACCGACATCTGAATCCCATAGAATATATTCAACATCTCCGAATAATTCTTCGTATACATTTGCTTCATCATCTCGTAGCATTTCTTACCGACAATGTCTTTATCATTATTTACATTACCGGTTATCGTCATATTTACTTCTCTCGCCAGCGCCGTATGAAATGAATCCATCATAAACATCAAGAACTCCTGGACGTCATTTTGCGAGTTTTGGGTGAAAAGTTCCTGGTTCTTTAGTCGTGCGATTTGTTTCATAGACGCCATAAACCCGCCTGGAGATACGACGCAGTTTTCACTCCACATTAGTGTTCGCAATTTATCCCACTCGGTCAATAATACTGCATCTGGTTTCTTCGTCAGGCGTTTCTTGTATTTGTCGTCGTTTAAAAACCGGTTCAGTTCATACGTATGGGAGAGTGCTTGGAGACACGAATTCACGAAGCATGTGTTTCCCATATTCATTAGTCCGGTTAGACCTTTGCCTGCAAAATCGGGGAATCTGAGTGCGGGTGTAGTAGTCATTTGCATTATTTGCATAATACTAAATTTATACATTTAAGTTTTCTTTATCACGTATAAAATTGATTTGTTTGTTTCGGGTATTGTCTACTTCATACATACAACGTGTGCTCGCACCGCTATGCTCATCGGGGAACTTCTTCACAATGACAAAAAATGCAACTATGGACCTTACCGATCAACCTATATTCCGAAGTATCGTCGGCGTCGCATGAAAAAGATATAGAGAAATACTTCATAATATTATAACCCAATTATAACCCGATGAACCCGAATACCCCGACCCCTGACGGAGACAGAAATGGAACTAACTATTACGAGAGATTTCATCTAAACCAGTTTTATAATGCAGCCGAGGATGAGCAACATTATACAGATGAATATACGCATCTGTTACACTCATATAATGAATTTATTGTAAATGGTAATACAATGTTTTCGCGGATGGAACAGGCTCTTCGCGCCAATTTGGAGCGGTCTATCGTCCGGCAATCTTTTTATTATAACCGGCATAACGATATTCGCAGAATAACAAATCCTCATGACTCACATGCACCGAGACCTGTTCCAGCGCCGACCGCAGCAGGTCCATCGAGTCCACCTGGTCCGCCGCCGCCACCCCCCACTGATAGTTCACGCCTATCTAATGCATTTGCACGTATGCTGACCAATTATTTGACGACGGAAAATAATCGTAACGAGAGATCCCGCCAGGGACAGGATCAGGATCCGGGTCAGGACCCAGGTCCAGGTGTTAATCGTCCCGACGCGAACTTGTTTTCGATGCTTTACACATATACACAACCAATCGCCCGAACAACCACTAATGGTGCCGATGCCATAGGACCGCCGTCACCCCCCACACCCGACCAAATAAGACGCGCAACATTGAATACAGTTTATGCACATATTGTAACTCCTGTAAATAATACATGCCCTATCTCGAGAGATGAATTCGAAGACGAGAGTCAGATAACGATGATACGTGGATGTAATCATATTTTTAATAGGTTTAGTTTGAGAGAATGGTTTGTAAATCATTCCACTTGTCCAATGTGCCGGAATGATATACGTAATTATAGAGACGCCACCGCCGGCACCGGCGCCACGGGTCCAGGTCCACGTCCATCGGCAGTCAATAATATTTATTCACGTATTATGGATAATTCCAGCAATTTCATGAATATGGAAATCAACAATGTAACGAACGATAGTGTAACATTTTCCTATGATTTACCGCCATTATATAATAGATACAATGATGAAGATATTTTTCGCGATATTTTGAATGTGACGGGGGTGGCACCGTCTCGGGCGCCACATGATATTCCTCGCCGTAACAGATACGACGGCGATGACGGCGACCATGGTGATCCCGACGACTATATGGATGTTGATTAAAAATACGCATGTCAATCCATAGAATTAATTATTTTCCACCACCACGGAACCAATCCGTAATCGGGCGATTTCCTTTATTCAAATTGTCCGCCTTTACAAGAAACTCATCGAATAACAGCGATTTAACCTCCTTATGTCGCATCTCTGTTATTTTCTTCTCGCGTTTGACTGGATCATCTATCGTAGACGCAACCGTCTCTAATGTATCCAAGAAACGCCCCTTCTTCTTTTGAAACGCCGGTAATTGCTCCAATACAAGCGCGAATAATTGCTGGACCGGTTTCATAATCTGGTTTGTGATATAGAATGAATAATTCAATTGAAGTCGGTTGGCGTGGATATATTCTGGATGCTCTATTTTATCGCCTTGAAGTGCGCCCTTCGTGTCATTATGAATATATGCGTATGGAATTCGGTCGCCAGTATTCGGTTTATTTCCAGGGTCACGCACACCCATCCTGTCCGCCAACACCTTGTGTGCGATTTGGGCCGGATTCTTATAATCTGACCGAAGCGACTTTGTAATAATGAGTTTTTCTATGGGACATTTCTGCTCGATCATATATTGGAGTTTCTCGCGCAGAAACGCGATGGCGCGATCGACATTTTGCTCCTTCATCAGAATATCGATAATCCCGCCATAGATTTCTTTCACAATCGGTGCATTATCGCGGCGTTTCAGCACGATCCCCATACTCTTCAATTTGCCCTTATTCGGGTTCTGCTCATAATATACACCGACATACCCTTTCTTACGAAGTAGGGCAAAGGGGCATATCGTCTTCTCATACACCCATCCATGAGGCACTTTCAAGAACCGGGACGAATAATCTCCGACCTGTTTCGCGAGTTCAATCGTGATTTCAATCGCGTCTTTCCCGCGGATAGGGACGCCTTCCGGTGTCTCGAGATTGAACGTAAAGAATACACTATCCGTGTCTCCGTAAATATACTCGGCTTTGGAATGAACAAGTGGGTACTTAGGGTGAGATGTCGGTAGCGTGATATCGCCATACGCTTCTTCTACTACGCGGCGTGCATACGTCAAGAGTTTACGACCTGTGGCTGTCGTTGATGCCGCCACATCCACCTCATAGAATGTGCTTGTTTTTGCACCACACTGCCCGTATAACGAATTCGCAGTGACCTTATAACCAAGTTGTCGCTTATCCAGGATATTCGCCATAAAGGGGTCGGTCTGTTTTTCAGCGAGCTTGCGGGTCGTTTTACGCGCGACGAGCAGTTCTTCCAGAATTGACGGCATAATCCCTTTTTCACCTTCGGGAAATTGTGCGAATCTGCAGACTTTCGTCCCGCATTTGATTTTCACGGCCGCGGATGCCGTCCTCGTCGCGGATTTAGGTCGAGTCCATTTGTATGTATCATACGTAATATCCACGTATTTATACCCTGGCATATTATCATATTGTGTCTCACCCGTCTCTCGTGTAAGCGTGCCGTCCAAGTCGTATTCCTTCGTCCATACCTTACTATCATGTGATAGATTCTCGCTAATCATCGACGATGGATATAGTGATGAATAATCATTACATGCGACGGGATTATCCAAGTATAGACCGCATTTCGGTGGGAGAACAATCGCACCTTCATACCCCGTCTCGCTTCGGTCTTTGTCTATCACCGGCATAAGTGTATTCCTCTCGCGACACTTCATCGCCACATAACTCGTGAGTTTGATGCCTTGACCACGCATAACTAGGAAACTGATGGGGACACTGCAAATTTTCGCCATTTCGACATAACCTGTAATAATATCGATTTTCTTCATCAAGTGATGGACGAGGTTACAATCCTGAATACAGTATTTCGCGATAATCGCGCGTTCACTGGGACCTTCATTCGTCATCCGGAAAATATCTTGCGGGGAAACGTCGTCTTTGGCGAGTCCCCATCGAACCATCGTTTTCATATCTGGGGTCGCACATCCCTGGACGTCGAAATACCCGGACCCGGACCCGGACCCGGACCCGGACCCGGCGGCCGCCACCGTCGACACCGTCGTGACCTTGAACTTGAACCCTTCTTTATATAAATCCGTCGAATGATTCGTTTGTTCGAATTTCACGAAATTACCGGCGCAAAGCCCGACAAGATTATTCGAAAATATACGCGTCATATCCGTGACGGGATCATATTCTACGCTTTTTACGGCGTCACCTATGAAATAACTCGACACATCATCTAATTTGTATGACGAGAGATTGAAATCACGACGCAGATAATTGTATACATCGATTTGAAGTCGTCCTGTCATTTTTATATAATGAAGATCGTATTGCCCACTCGCCAGTGCGATTTTCGTTTGTTCGATTCCGACATTGTCGGCAGTTATTTCTGTATTCGGGTTGATGAATCCACCGCCACCGCCACCGCCACCGCCCGCATTCCCGCAAAATTCACCCTCATTACGCGACAGTTTCAGGAATTCTTCATAACACCCCGTCTCTACTGCACGCCGAAACATAAACTGGTAATCAAAACCAAATATGTTATACCCAATAATAATATCCGGGTTCTCTTTTTGGATAAGACGCGTCCATGCAAGCAATACATCCGCCTCGGTTGTATATGACTCAATCTCCGAATTTGGCACTTCGTCGCGGATATCGTCGCATGTGTCTAAAACGATACAGTTGCTTAAATAGGGTTGATTATCATTTTGACCGTATTTGACGAATGTTGACCCGATAAATGTGACCTTGTCGCCTTCGACTTTCGGGAATATCGAACCCAACGTATTACTCACAATAGTTATTTTGGTTTCGCGGTTATGTTTGGGATTGTTTAAGAGATCAGTGAGTTTTACAGAGAGGTCGGGTGCGGCAGCAGCAGTCACCGATGTCTTCGGTTTTGGTTTCGTTGACGGTGTATCGTAATCGATACACTCGATGTCGGCGTCGGCGTTTGCGTCGTCACTGTCTGCGTCGCTGTCGTCGTCGTCGTCGTCGTCATGACGGGCGCGGCAGTCCTTTGCATCCGCACTTTCGGCAACTACCGCCTTCGCGGCCTTCGCTGCCTCCGCCATCTGAACAAACATCTGCTCTATCGTATTTTCACGTTCGATTATATCATTCTTAATCAAATGCCGGAGTTCCTTTGTTATAACTAGACGACATAACCGCGCCATATCCGCCTCTTTCGGGCGTCGTTTCGTATAAATCGTCTCGATACCTGTGTATTTCGCGAAACCTTGGAATTCATACTGGAATGCGGTATAAATCATATGAAGAATATCGTTGTCGGTTATATCGCCGGCTGCGCCGGCACTGCACCCACTCGCATCTGATGACGACGAGTGTTTGGCAATAACCGCATCCACGATATTCATTGCAAGTTTCTTATATGATTTTACCGGAATTGGGAAATCGCCGTGACTGCTACTAGCTTCAATATCAAAACTGCATATTTTATAGGGGACAACCGTCTCCTTGTCGTTCATCGGGATGATATCTTCGAACGATATACGATATTCATAGTTACACGTCGTCGTGTATTTCTCAATCAGTCGCGTCTTTTTCATGGAAAATTGGACCCAACCCGATGGACTTATTTTCTGAATATGGAAGAAACGCAGGATCGGCAGAATATTGGCTTCATAGATGGTGATATTCGTATTTGCGAAATTGTAGCCATCGGATTTCAAGGCGCGCGTCTTACCTTCAAGTGCGGTATAGATGTCATGATACCATAGATTCTTAACACGGTTCATGACCGTCGTGTTTTTAAACACGAGAAGAACAAATTTGTGGTTTTTACCACCGTCAAACCCGTATAGTTTCTTTTTTTGGATTATCTCGCATTTATCCGTGATAATACTGTTTTCGTAATATTTGCTCTTTAAGTTCTTTTTAAGATCGCGGAGGAACGCGGATTTGGTGGTATTGGTCCAATGATCGGCTACCCGGACGTAGAAGAATGGGTGATAATCGTCCACGAAAATGGAACATGTTTCGCCTTGTTCATTGATGCCGAACATCTGGATTTGGAATTGCTTTGTGTCGATGGCGGTGGTGGTGGCGCCGGCGCTGCCGTATTTTCCGTCTTTGCGACCTGCACCGCCCTCGCCATCGGTATCTGTGCTTACACTGTCTCGGTCTGACCCGGATAACGCGGTTTCGCGAATTACGGGCGATGATTCGCAAACGTGGAAATCGATCAAACGGAAACTATTATTGTCGGTAGCGTCTGATGATGAAACTGGTCCGGACTTTTTTACAATCTTGAATTTTCTAATTGTCGATGTCGTTTTCACTATAGATCTTGGCATTTGTGTCTGTTGAATACAATACAATAATTGTCCTTGTGTTGTATTCATTTAAATTTTCTTTATTTCAATTTTACATTTTCATTTGATAATAATGTTTACTATATAAACCCCTTTTTAACTTCAGCGCGGTCCTTCTCAAGAAGTTCCTTAATTTTGGGGTCATTTGCGACCGTTGGAATGAATATAACCGCAAGATTGCCGATCACGCCAATTGCTAAAAATGCGACGATGATCCATGAAATCCAATGCCGTGTAAAACATGTTTTATTGGCGACCCATACAATAAAAATCGCGAATAATGCGTTAATGATGAAAAAGACTAGATTCGTTCCAACTAAATAAATATCGGAAAGATTCACGAGAATCACCAATACTAAAACTACCGACGCAAGCGGGCATATCGTAAAATGAAGGTTCATTGATCGCGATATATATACGAATATTATTATACATTATTGTGAGAATATTATTTAAGGATTTATCTACGCAAATAGGCGGGTATATGTTTCGTCATGCGTCTAGGCGTCGGATTACGCGATTTAACACTTTTTTTATGTTGCTTTTTCATTAATTTATGAAACCGACGCAGTGATTTACGATGAAATAACTTGAATTTTGTTCGCGCACGTTTTGTAATATTACTGGCCTTATGTTTGGCGGGAGCGGGGAAGGCGAGGGGGGCGGGAACGTCATAATCTAAATCATATTTTACTGGTTCGTTATTATTATTATTATTATTATTATCCTGACCATTCTTCACTAAACCAAAGGTCGGGTGTTGTATAACCCATTCCAGCAATTGAGCATAAACACGGTCCCCTGAATATTCCATACCACGCTGTCCATTGGACACATACATGATGCTTGGAACTCCCGTAAGATCTTTAGGTATATTTTTTATTTGACTAATAACCGGGTCACTGCCGTCCATAGCGTCAATCTGAATATTCGCTATCGTAAGCACACAACCTGGGGTTTTACAAGTGTAATTGGTTTCTAATTCATCCGTGAGTTTTTTCCAATCATCAGCCATTTTTGTACAAAATCCGCACCACTCTGCATAGAATTTAACAAGTAATCCATTGGTTTCTGGATGATCTAACGCTTCTTTGGCTGCAGCATTTAGTTCATTTATGTTTTTGGTTTTATTAACTTCTATGATATTTATCATCTTAATATTAATATACGTATTTGTATATAGTATTTGTATATAATAAATACCCGCGTTCCTAGTTATGAACACTATTTTAAACGAACTAAAAATGTTTGGGGTAATTGTTAAATATGGACCTGTCTTACGAACTGTTCTTATTGTTATATTATTTTCAATTGGCGCCTTTATCACATATAGAACACGGTCTAGGGCGAAGTTACCCGAAGGGTTTATAAATATAGAGTCCGACGCCCAACCTAGGCGTGAACTGCAGACTACGACGTCCGCCTCCGGTCAAGGTGTCGTTACAGGGACGAATACGGAAGGATTTGACGGATCAGCCGCACCTCTGACCGCTCCGACACCGGCGCCCAGTTTTGAGTCGACAAATAGTCAGCGATGCCCGAATATTTTAATCCAACACGGAAATGAAATATTTCTATACAATTCTAAAGTCGAAAAAGTCCCCGGTGTAAACCCGATCCGATTTAAAAGTTTAGAAGATTATTCGGAGTTCATGAATTGGTTACAGGGACGCGGTATTCGCTGCCCTATTTTATTCCTACAGTTTTCCTATGACGCACAGGGAAATGCCGTATATAAGATGCGGCCGTCGCCCGTGGATTTACAGGGCGGACTTTCTCCTAATGTGCCTTATTCACCCGCACCGGCTGCACTCGTCCAGATGATGGATGCGTCTCGTGATAACCCTCCTTTCAATAACCAGATGTATGACGGATTCGACCCCTTGAATTTCAATATGGGTGATTATACTACACAGGACGCCGAGTTTCGTGCGAAGGAACTCACAATGACGTATAGCGATAACCCGATGGATGCGAATTGGGGTGGGAAGCAGTATTCGGAATCAGTTGTTGACTCTGGGGCGTATATCGAGCGGACGCGTCCAGATGCTATTCGAAGCGACACATCCGCACTCGTCCCGATGCGTGTTCCCTCGGCAAACGAGAAATACCGGAACCCGATGTATGCGGGAGATGCGGTTTCGCGTGGCCGCGGTGCGGATGTTCAATGGGGGAAGACACGCCAACCGGCGCAACCAGCGCAACCGGCCGCATAAAAAATTGATACATAATAACTCATATAAACTGATATTACGTATCTCATATATTCAAGAACACATAGAATGGCAACAACGACGATGACGCACCCAGAAGAAATCGAATGTTTTCGGCAACCAAATGGAGGATTTTCACCGAATAAGCAATATGAATATACATACTCTACACGGAGGTCGTTGGAGTATATTCCTGTGCTGTGTCGACAAGACTTTCGGCATTTTACCACGAAACCGTATATTTATGCGGGGGAGTGGCTACGCAGTGAATCACGTGGGTTTGGGGATGGCGGGGATTACTGGGAGGTGTTTCGTAGCGATGACGGGACTGAGAAGATCGTATATTGGGATTATGATGGGACATTGTGTTGGCGTGAATGCTGTTTTGCTGCTGACATGGACTTGGTGGACCTGGTGGACCTTGCTATCGTCGACGCCACCACCACCGCCACCACGACAGATGCGGCCACAGATGCGGCCACAGACGCCACCACAGACACCACCGCCACAGACATCGCCACAGACACCGCCACAGACACCGCCACAGACACCGCCACAGACACCGCCACAGAGACCGCCACAGACACCGCCACAGACACCGCCACAGACACCGCCGTCATTTCCGAAATACTCGACGAAATCATCGAAAGTGTATCAAAAACGACACACAGCATGGACGAAACGCCGCCCACGGAATGGTCGTTATTTGAATGTATCTTCGGCCAACCCTCGAAATGCAGGATGTTTGATAAAGCAGAAATAACGACAATGGAGACGAAAAACTGTGTTCACCCGAATATCGCGGAATTTTGGTGCTTTGTAACCTCATTGTTTTATGGAAGTAGTTTACTTCTTTATTTCGTAAAAGAAGAAAACTGGTTTGAAAAATGGCGTGAACAAGCGGCACTGCCTGGGTTTATTCATTTGTCTATAATATGCTCTGTTATTGTTATGATATGTTCTATGATTTATCACTCGACGTTGTTTGAGGTTACTGGATGTATTGATTGCTTTTTTGCGTCGGTTGTCTTTGCGTCGGTTACAATGTCGGCATTTGGTGTAGGGTTGGTGGTTCAGGCGTCGTTATTGGTGTTATTGTGTTTCGTGTATATTATGATGTGGCGATATAGCACACGAATCGCGGTGATTGTGATAAGTATCATGTTTCCGTTTTCGATGTTATCGTGCTATCGTATGAAATGGCATTACGGTGCGATTATAAGTTCGTTTATTTCAGTTGGAATGTTATGTTTTATATTGGATAGATTGGGATATGCACCGCTTCATTCATTGTGGCATATTCTTGGGGGGTGTGCTATAACTCTGACGCTGTATAATGTCGTTTTGAATGGTCCTCTCTCGTCCGATTTCTCTCTCGTCTGATTATTGCACTCCACTTCGTTTCGCTCCATAACGTCTCTCGTTCGGGTCCTCTCTTAATGAATCCGACGTCTGAATTCGCAAGTAATCATTAAGTTGTTTATAATTTAACTTAAGATAGAGGAAGACTCCGAGTGAAAAGGAGTGGAGCAACCTCGTGACTCTGTCGCGATGGTTGCGCAACGACTTTTCACGAGGAATCGATATACCTAGAACATTCTTCTAAAGTCAACTTGAACTTATTCATTGTATTCAATTCATTCATATGCCGGATGATGTCTTCCATTTTTCCTTCACCGTGGACTTCTCGAGAGACGCTTTTGAGAGAATTCACGATCTTCGCATTCACCCACTGATCCATATTCTCGATGATTTTGTTATAATGGTTATAATGTGAATCCATATTCAGGGACTTCTGAGTCTTTGTTGTCAGTTCTTCCTGTCTCTTGGCGATGGTGATGATATCGCCGTCGTTTTCGTCTTCGAGAGGGTCGGTGGAACCCTTCTTGGAATTCCGGTTGCCGAGACCTTCAATCATTCCGATATGATTACGGAAAATATATTGGATTGTTACTAATGCGACGATGATAAATATTCCTAAAACGATGTATTTGGCGAGAGTGTCTGTGGATTGGTCATTAGGGTTTGGGAGGATGGCGTTCATTGTGGAATGGAATGGAATGGAATCGAATATTTAAATTGAAATGATGTAATACTGAAATAGTATTAGATTATTTTATTAGTGGTGACGACGACTTTTGCGGCGTTTGATTGTGCGGTTGTGTTTGCGATATGATTTACGGTGTTTGATGGTTGTTTTTGCGGATGACGCACGTTTGTGCTTATTTGTGTATTGTGTGCGACGGTGTTTGCGACGGAGGCGGCGGTGGCGGGTGCGGGTAGATGAACCGCCTTTATTATAATCTATACGATCAGGGTTATCAAATAGTCTGCGTTCCCATCTGTTATCATAATTCTGACTATCATCAGACTGTGGTGGGGTGCTGTCCGGCGATCGTGACGCACTGAAAACGGGGAAATGAACCATAACAGTAGTCTTACGCGGTAGGTGTTTCGGGTTAGCATGGCGTTTACGAGTACGACTACCAGTAGATGGTGTGTTATCAGGGTCCATGGGGTCCTCCTCCTCCGAAGTATCCTCCTCCTCCGAAGTATCCTCCTCCTCCGAAGTACCCTCCTTCGATTTATCTCCACTAGCAAGAGTAGGAGCAAGAGTAGGATCAAGAGTAGAAGCAATAGCAGTAGAAATTGCAGGTAAAACAACAGTCCTCAAATATTCTTCGAGATTTCTACGATCAAAATTTGAATCTACAACATGTTGAGAATATATTTCGCCGGCAAATATTTTCACTCTATCAGAATTATTCATGATTTGTGGTTTCTCATTAATCATGTGAATAATAAAATTAATGATATTATCAGTATCATTTTCAGATACATTAGGATAAGAAGTTCCGGGGGGAATAAACGTTCTTACAAAGTCAATGTTTAACATGGGCGATGCTGCCGCTGCTGCTACATTGTGTTCATCAACTACGTTTAATTTATCACCCATTGATGATGTTGGTGGTGCAAATGGGGGTGCAACCGGGTACACAGTTGCCAATAAAAGATGATTGTCTTCCTCGTCAAAATAATCTCTAAATAATTCTAATGCTAATCCTTGTTCTTTAGAAGGTTCGCCCTGTAAAGATCTGACGTGTTGTGATAGTCCTCCTCCTAGTGCTATTCTAGTACACATTTTCTTAGCAGATGCAACACACCCCAACATTTGTTGAAAATTCTGATCTGATAATACACTAGGATAAGCGTTACAAGGACCAAATTTTGAAAAAATGTCTGCTTCATCATCAAAACAAGACGGAAATAAACAACACGCTTCAAGTAACTCACCCGCAGTATTATCACTACACTGTTTTAAATGAAAGCAAGCATTCACCAAGTGGTCTAGTGGTGTATTAGGGTTGGCGACCGCACTAGTAAATAACGGCGGTTGGGATTGTGATTCTAATTGTCCTTTGAATTCGGTTACCTTAGCGACAAAGTCATTAACAACCGGAAGACTAGACTGAACCTGAACCTGAACCTTACCAAACGGCTCCCGTGTAATTTCATCCAACTTACTCCCTAATTGGGGGATAGTGATAAATTCCTGTCTTCTGCAAAACGTGATAACCCCTAAAAAACTAGGTAGCATATCGCAACTAGTCAAGTAAGGTATTATTATATCCATTAAATCGTCATTATTGACGACCCGAGTGAATATGGTTGTAAAAGCAGTTTTTTTTGATTCGCGTTGATCATTATATGCGTCTTTTGAAGTTTCAAGATTCCTCTTTACATCCTCCTGTGAAGGGGGCGTCTGCGATTCATCCGCATATTTTGCTGTTTGTTCAGTTATTATAGAATCATCCTGATTTAAATCTAAAAATAATCCTAATAAAATTGTAGGATTTCGAGAGTGATTTAAAATAAATAAAATAAACAATATCGCGTCCATCTTAGTTGGGTCTGTTGGTGGGGGTGCTTCACCGAAAGTATCACTCGTAGAGGTAGGATTATTGAATATATCAAGACTAGTATTCAATGTATTCTCCCTAGGCTGGTAAAGTCTATCTTTAAAATCACGTATTTTCTTTTCGTATTCTTCTTGCGCAACCACTCCAGTAAAAAAATCAGTAATAATACTCTTCGCCCCGCCACGTTGTATTTTACGACGTAATGATTTTCTTGTTTTTTTATCATGAAATATTCGTCGCCCACCACCACCCATCCCCCCCGCAACGGCCATTTCACAGTTTGGGAATACGACTTGATCCATAAAGTCTGCTGTTTTACTCAACTGAAGTTTTAAATCTAAAGTTTTTTTTGATTCAGCAGTTAGATAAATAGTAAATTCAGATAATATTTTGAGACAGCCGACCGCATTAAATAAAACCATACTTGCTTGAAACAACCCCGTAAATACAGTATTTATACTATCAGTTAATGGTGTTACATATTTAGTTACTGCGGGAATTCTTTTGTCTACAAAGTGTTTTTTACTAGGATATTTACCTTTTTTTAAAATTTTATTACAATCTAACTTATGCCTTGGGTCACTATCTGGATGTGTTGATAGAGTATATATATCTGCTAATAATTCGCGTATATTCATGTCATCTGGAATAAAATAGTTGCCTCTCCCAACAACAGCAGTCGCATTTTTTCTAATAAATGCTGTATTTCTTTTTCTTTGATTACAGCAACGATGCGCCCACGCATATAAAATAGATAAAAAATCTTTTTGTTCTGGATCTAGAAAAACGGTTTGTAATAATCCATAATATTCAATAGCATGAATAACACACAATATATGTTCACATTCCATTGATGATTGGAGTCCCTCAATCCATGATTCGCCACATATATAACATGATGGATTTGCATATTTATGATAATTATCAATCGTACTATCACATTGCGGAATTGGTTGCGTGTGTTCACCAAATCCCCGAACTGATTCGGCATCAGCACCACCATAAAAAATTTTCCGCGAATCTTTTTTAAGTTTACTCTTCAATTTTACTATTATTTTATTATTTTTTTTACATTTGGTTATACCGATTCTTCTAGCACCACCCCGGTTTTCACTTTTTTCTTCAGGCTCATCAACATCCATTGTTTTCGCAGAAGGATCTGGTAATCCTAGAGAGTTCATAGTATCTGCTGTTCCAGGTCCAGGTTTAACATCTTCATTCTCTAATCTTCGTTCTATACATGATCTAATTCTACTGAATGCTAATGGAAGTGATTTGTAAAACTTAGGCACGTCAAACGTAAAAGTAACTTTATCCGACTGTGCCAAACATTCACCAGGAATAGATGGTATAAATTTAGTTAATTTACCGAAACTAGCCATACATTCTAGTAATTGTATTCGTTCTTTTGCAATGATTGCCTGTTTAACTACCTGTTCTTGTTTTAGTTGTGCGTCTTTTGCGTCTGCTCTTGCAGTAGCCGCAGCAGCAATTGCAGCGTTTGATGCTCTAACTCGATCAGATACTCGTCTTGATGTATCTTCTGCAACTGCAACTGCAATGATATTATCTATTTTTCTATCTGCTTGAAGATTTTTTTTAGCAGCATTTTTTTTGACATCATCATCCTCACCTTCGGGTTCTTTAATTAATTCACCTAATATGTCTTCATTAGTATTTTCTGATTTATCCATCTCGGTCGTAAAATCCGCCGCCGCTTGCGCCGCAGCCGGATCCACAGTAGCATCCACTCCATTAATTCTATTTTGGAATGCGATAAATACCCTAACCACTAATGTGGCGATTGATTTCGCAATCATATCAGTATTAGGAATAGCATACTCCCCATTACCATACTCAGTGATCAACGATTGTATAAATGTGCGATTATCATCATGAGGAGGCAAAATATTTAAATAATGTTCAAAATGACAAACCACCCATATCATTTTTTTAACCTCCTCGTCGGTAATAAATCCAGTTTTATTTAATAAAGTGTTTATAGTAATCATCCCCCCCCCTCTCGGGAACATTGTTCCTATTCCTTCGATTCCGAAAAATACGTATAAAAACACAGTTCTGTATAAAAAAAAATTACTTTCTTCTGAAGTGAATGTTCTTGTATGAAAACCGATATTTCGCCCGGCCTGAACATCCGCAAATGGGTCGTCACGTCTGACAGTGACTGCAGCTGCTCCTCCTCCCCCTCCGGCTGCTTTTGATTTTGGTGGCATTTACTATCAAGTTCCACTACTACACTATCACGATAAAAAATAACACACCTTTTCTATCGTCACTTTCCCTATATTCCGTTTTCCATCCCCAACGTCCTTAAAACACTCCGATACATGTTTCAGTTTGTTTTTGTTCATCGGTGACGATGGTCTCGTTTGTATCTCATCTGTCTCCTTCGTCGATACTAATTCCAAATCCAAAACGGGTGACGACATCTGAGGTGAAACACTTTCTTCATAATCATTGATTTTTCTGCGTAAATCTGCTAAAAACTCGTAGATCGATCCATTGTATTTCTTCATAATCCCCGTCGCTATCTTTGGACTTACCCCCGGCACCTGCGCCAGCATAATCTCCCCTATATTTTCTCGTGTTATAAAGTCTCGTTTCTCTTTCTTGGCGGCGACCTCACTATATCTATCGGTGGTCGCGGCGGTAGTATCGGCACTCGAGTCGTCGTCACACGGCAGTGTCGCGGTCAGTGTATTCGAATATGCGGGGACCGCGGGTCCTAAAGCGCGCTCCTTCATCACCTTATCTGCAAAATGTAGAATAAACTCTGCTGTTTCGCCTACACTCATCGTGCGGATCACTGAGAACCCCTTATAATACAAAAGTGACACCATCGCACTTTGAAGTGCCGACTTTGATATCCGGCAATGTTTTGCGTTATATCTCGCGATATCGCCTTCGATAATATAAATAATATTATGGTTATGAAAATCGGTGTTTTGTGTCAGGCGGAATGATTGTTCTTTATATCTCCCGTCTTGGATACTTGCTGCGAGGTCGTTCAGTGACTTTCTCTCGAAGAGTACAATGTCTCGTCCTTGTTGTCCTTGATCCGGATCGTGGATTATAATATCGCCTAAAGGTAATCTCTCGGATTTGATTTCGTGGATCGTCGTCGCGGTGACGACGGGCGCGGCGGTCGTGGCGGTCGCGCCGAGAGATTGACCCTTACAAGACGCTGGCGTCTTCTTCGGAAGAGGGACCTTCATCGTCATACCATCACCTAGATCCATCAAATAATGGTCTGGTGCTGCGACGGGGGTGGTGGGGGCGGCGTTTGTGCCTGGTGACACGGCAACAGGTCGCATCAGATAAAGCAGGTCTTTCTCTCGACAATCTATTTTTATAATCATATTGAATGTGTGGATCGGTGTGTAAATAAATAATAACATCAAAATCTGTTTATGTGAGTTTATTATTAAAGCTTCGCGTGGTCCTCGTTAAAGCTTCGGTCCTGAGTGTCTCGCCGGACTCAATCTTTCGATGAACTTAAATACAAAGTCCTTATTCTTGGCCGGTTCGCTGATCGTGTTCCTCATTGCGAAACTACGCATCTGTCCGGTTCCTGCTGGGGTGGATCCACCCTTCTTGTCACCGCCACCGTTCATTGTATCCGTGCGGATTGCGTTGGTCGGACCCGTGCTGTTAAACATAACACGACGTGCGATCTTACTGTTTACCATTGTTCTTGTTATTGTATATAATTATAGATATATATTTATAGTTGTATAATTATACTAATGACGACGACAGGAGGCGCGACGACAGGGTGCCTGACGACTCCGACACGCACGGCGTGATTAAGCCTTGCCTGGTGCACAGTTCTTGGTGAACGGCTGACGACCAACACCACCGGTAAGTTTACAGTTGAAGATCAGGTTCTTCTCCTTCAAATATGCATACTGCTCGGCACAGGTGCCAAACCTGATCTTGCGGAGACAGTCGCACGTCATACCGTTCTGGCGGTAGGTGAGCGACGACCAAGAACCGCGACCAATCTTGGGTGCCGAACCGGGCATACTGCCAAAATGGCATCCGCTGTTCACTAATGAAGCCGTACGACTAACTCTCTTGGGACCACTTAAAACCATTTGATTAATACTAATTAATTATAAATATTACAAATATAAAAAATTTGCTTAAATACAATCGTTTATAGTATATACATAGTGTAAGCATCCTGTAATGTTTCGAGTTCGTAAAAATGGCGGTGGCGGTGGCGTCGGTGGCGGGTCTTCATCCGATAATAATTCCGACGGCGACGAAGGAGAGAATATACTTCTAAATATCGACGACGGCGACAATGGTGGCGCTGGCGAAAGTTCACGCGTCGGTAAAAACATATACAATGACGATGACATTATACGAGTTGAAGACGATAAATATGTATTCAACCCATATAATAGTGAAAATGTGGAAATAACAGTACCTGATATCGAGAAAATACTTGCTAAATACGGCGTTCCATCGCAAGTCCATAATATTGAACTTTACAAACGCGCATTTGTTCATCGGTCCTATACTCGGCGTCCTAAACTCCTGAACGAACTAGAAAATATCACATTCGTCGACCGTCCGACCGACGCTATGCCCCTTCACACGAAGTCCAATGAACGCCTCGAATTCGTCGGTGATGGTGTTCTCGAATGTATCACGAAATACTACCTCTATCGCCGTTTTCCTAAAGAAAATGAAGGGTTTATGACCGAGAAGAAAATCGCCATCGTGAAAAATGAAACCATCGGGAAATTCGCCCTTGAAATGGGTCTTCATCGGTGGTTCATTATTTCTAAACATTCAGAGGAAAAGAAGACCAGAACCAATCTGAAGAAATTGGGGTGTTTGTTTGAAGCGTTTGTGGGTGCGTTGTTCTTGGATTTCAATCGTGTCCCGATTCGCGACGACGACAAATGGTTTGAGAAAGTATTTACATGCGGACCGGGATTCCAAATCGCCCAGATATTTATTGAGTCTGTCTTTGAGCAGCATATTGATTGGACGAACTTGATCAAAAACGACGACAATTACAAGAATATTCTTCAAGTGAAAATCCAGAAAGAGTTCAAGACGACGCCTGATTATATTGAATTGTCGCGTGATGCGGATACGGGTTATGAAATGGGGTTGTTTTTATGTTTAGGACAACAAATCCACGAAGTGGCCGAACATCCGCAAACCGCGATTCCATTCAAGTCATTGCCTGATGGGTTTGCGGGGATTCATCGTATATGTGAGGCCGGTGGCGGTAAAGCGTTTATCTTCTTCGCACGTTCATCACATAAAATAAAGAAGAAGGCTGAACAAACCACATGTGAAATGGCGATAAAATTAATTACTGGGTCTCTTTCTTCCGGATCAACGGCGTAATATAGTAAGTAAATAAATATATCATAGAAATATATCACTATCTATTTATAGTAATATAGAACATGAGTAAATTGGCCGTATTCCAACAATTTAATTTAACAGAACGTCCAAATGTTCATAAAGATGCGGGCGGTGGTGGTGGTCAAGACGTCAAAGAAGGAGTTGTAATAAATGTTGTTCGTAGATTACCTGAGGCCGTGTTTAAAAGGTCTCGTAATCTGGAGGGGTTTAAAACAGTTATGTCTAAAAGAGTCAAAGAGTTTGAACCGGAACGACCTGTAGAAACGTCGGGTAGTGATGATCCGACGGGTGCTGCAGGAGCGGGTGCCGAGGCGGCGGCGACGGTGTCGGCAGCTGTCGTGTCAACTGTCGCGTCAAGTTCCGGGGGAGTCGAGGCGGGGGCGGGGGCGGGGGGTGGGGGCGTGGCGACCGATGCTGTTGTCGTCGATAAGCGTCATACTGCCGATATCGACCGCGCCGAAATTATGGCCCGATTGAAGGGTGTCCGCATGGTTCCAGTTGAACGTTTACCACCGTCTTTTTCTAGTAAATTTTCGCCACAACCTGGTGTACGCGTCGAAGGTGCCGAAGACGTCGAAGGTGTCGAAGACGTCGACTTGCCTGATCGACCTGAATCTGATAGAGTTATAAAATTAAAGGAAAGGGCTGATTTACCATCAGAAAAACCCGCAAAAAGAAGTAAACTTGACGCCATGAAAGCGATTGCGAACGCCAATCAACCGGAAGAATTTGATATATTACGTCAGTCACCCGACGACGCTGCAATGGAACTGGTGATCCCTGAGGGCGTGGGCGCGGCGGGCGCGGGTGCACCAGACACCCCCCCCGTAAAACGCATGATTCGCCCGAAGGCGAAAGTGGCGACTTCCGCGACTAGTGTATCGACCGCGGCCGTTGAAGTGAAAGCACAAATCAAGAAAATAAAGGAACGTGAAGATAGCACAGTGAATATATCCGCATATAAAGTCGGTGATACGGTCGTTGCCACCCGTCTTCCGGCAACGCGCCCACTTCCACAAATCCAAGCGTCAGAATTTTATATGAATAATCGCGCCAAATTCATCCAATATATTAATGCATTATTTCGACCATATCGCGATGAACTCACATCCGGCGAAAGCGATATTACATGTGAGTCATTATACGGCGGTGACGATTCGGCGTCGGTCGCGCTTCTCATCCATCAGAAAATCGTCCGTGATTACCTGAATATTTATTCACCTTACCGCGGTCTACTTCTATTTCATGGATTGGGAAGTGGAAAAACATGTTCTTCCATCGCAATTGCCGAAGGTCTGAAAACATTTAAGAGAATTGTAGTCATGACACCTGCATCACTTCGTATGAACTATATTGAAGAAATGAAATCGAAGTGCGGTGACTTAATGTATAAGAAAAACCAATATTGGGAGTTTATTGATTCACGTGGTAATCCCGAACTAATACGCGTATTATCTCAAATACTTATGTTCCCCGATAATAAATTCGTGACTACAAGGGGCGGTGCGTGGATGGTAAATGTAACCAAACCTAGCAATTATGAGACTGAACTCACGCCTAGTCAGCGTTTACGTGTAGATCAGCAAATAGACGAAATGATTAATATGAAATATGAGTTTATTAATTATAACGGTCTTCGCGCCGAGAAACTGAAAAGTATGACGGATGGTTATACACATAATCCGTTTGATAATGCGGTTGTTGTCATTGACGAAGCACACAATTTCGTAAGTCGTATCGTGAATAAACTTAAACGCCCGACATCGATGGCGTATCGATTATACCATTTCCTGTTGTCGGCACAAAACGCAAAGGTGGTTTTATTAACAGGAACACCTATTATTAATTACCCCAACGAAATTGCCGTGTTGTTTAACATTTTGCGCGGGAATATTGACAATTGGGTGTTTACTATTGGCGACAGCACTGGCAGCAGTGCGAAGCTCGGATTGGACGGATTCAAGACAATATTCGGTCTTACGGCGCCGGGTTCGGGTTCGGGTGCTGGTGCAGGACGAAAGGCTGCCGGAGGGGGTGGTGGCGGGGGCGGCGTTGCCGGTGCCTTCGCCAGAGGTATCGGTCTTTCATTCGACCATATGGAATATAATGCTCGGACTAAGAAATTAATGATTACCCGAAACCCGTTCGGGTTTGTTCGTGATTATGACGCGGTTTCGTCCAAATATCGTGGGGTTATTCGCCGGGGTGATCCGGCTGCTATAATGAGCGAAGACGCCGGAGGCGGTGCAGCAGCAGGCGGCGTATCCGTCATCGATACTACATCCACCGATAACGGTCTTTTATCTGATGCGGCCTTTGAACGTGCAATCGTCCAGAAACTCCGCGAAAATGGAATTTCGGTTGTCTCGGCTTCATCCAGTAAGCAGACCCCATTTACTGCACTTCCTGATAAATTAGATGAGTTCAACGGTTTCTTCATCGATCCTAGTACCCTCGAATTCAAAAACCGCGACTTATTTATTCGCCGTATATTAGGTCTTACATCTTATTTTCGTAGCGCCCAAGAGAAATTATTGCCGACGTATGATTCAGCAGCCAATTTTCATCTTGTAGAGATTGAAATGAGCGATTATCAATTCGCAATTTATTCGCGGGTGCGTGACCTTGAACGCAAACAGGAATCCGATATGAAGAAGAAGGCGAAGAAAAGAGGCGCGGCAGGTGCGGGCGCAGGTGCAGGTGCAGGTGCAGGTGCCGCTGGAAAAAAGGGCGGCGGTGAAGGCGGCGAAGGTATCTACGACGACGTTTCATCCACATATCGTATTTTTTCCCGTGCATTTTGTAATTTCGTTTTCCCGCCTTCGATTCGTCGTCCCCTTCCGAACGATGGCGGCGCCTCAGCTGCTGAATTGAAGAAATCGGCTGCACTTGGTGGCGCACCCGATGCGGGTATTATGGGAGAAACACATGAAACAGCCGAGATGTTGGCCGCACGAATTGCACACGCCATGGAGCGCGGTAGCGGAGGAGACGCGGGGGCGGCGAAACGCGGACGTAAACCAAAGGGCGCTGCTTCTGCCATAGCAGGTGAAGCAGGCGACGAACCCGAACTCATGGATGAAAATATGCTTGATGGTATTCGAACACATAATGGTGATGATGAAGATGATAGTGAAATGGTGATTACAGGAGAACATTCGGATGCGGTAGCCGCAACAATGGCGGCCGAGGGAGGTGTCGCAGGTAAAAGGTCCGGTGCGGGTGCGGGTGCGGGTGCGGGTGGCGCCGATGACTATAGTGCACAATACAATGCGTCGATAAATAAGGCTATGCGTGACTTGAAAGTAAGCGCGGGCAGTTTTCTTATTCCTGACGAACTCGCCACTTATAGTCCCAAATTCCTTCATCTTCTTCAAAATATCCTTGATAAACAACACGTTGGACTCCACTTGGTATACAGTCAGTTTCGCACATTAGAAGGAATCGGTATTCTTAAACTCGTTCTTGAAACAAACGGGTATTCGCAATTCAAGATCGTTAAGTCATCCGGTGGTGATTGGACGATTGATATGACACCCGAAGAACAAGAACGCCCATGTTTCGCACTTTATACCGGTAGTGAAACCGCGGAAGAAAAGGAAATAATCCGCAATATTTTCAATAGCAAATGGAAGAATGTGCCGAAGACGATCACCGACCGATTGAATGAACGCACTACAAATAATATGTTTGGTGAGGTGATTAAAATCCTGATGATTACTGCATCAGGTGCGGAAGGTATTAACTTGCGTAATGTCCGCTACGTCCATATCACTGAACCTTACTGGCACCCCGTTCGCACAGAACAGATTATCGGTCGTGCGCGACGTATTTGTAGTCATATTGATTTACCGGAAGAACTCCGGACTGTTGATGTGTTTCTCTATATTATGCGGTTTTCAGCGCGTCAAATCGCGTCGGATAACGACGAATCTCTCAATATTCGTATGAATGATAAGAGCAAGACGGATGGCGTCTCGCCGATGAGTACCGACCAGTCTCTTTATGAGATATCAAATATCAAAGAACGGATTACACGCCAGATTTTGACGGCTGTTAAGGAGTCGTCGTTTGATTGCATGATTCACGCAACGGCCGGATCAAAAGAACGCTTGAACTGCTACTCGTTCGGAATGGGGGTCGGTGAAGAATCTCTCGCGTATCAACCAAATATTGCGACGGAGGAAGACGATAAGACATCGAAAATGAATAAGAAGACTACATCGGTTACATTGCGTAAATTGGTCGTGAATGGGAAAGAATATGCGGAAGATCCCGATACGAATATTCTTTATGACCTGGAATTATATAAAATGGGGAATATGGTGGAACGGGGGAGGAGGACAATCATACCTGCTGATCCGAAGAGGGGGGTTGGGGAACAGTCGCGTGTCGAGTTCCTTTAGTGACGATTCAATGGGAAGAAGTGTTTTCAGTGGTTTGATTTTGTTCCTCTTCGCCGTTTACTTCGTTTTGACCGAACCTTTGTGCGACTATTACACTTACGACAACGATGTATCATTCGCTTTCGGGATACTTTCTTGACAACGCAGCGCCGACCACCGCCATCTAGTTTTTTTGATACTCCTAGGCATTGTGCTGGCGGTGGCGGTGGCGGTGGTGCTGGTGATGGTGATGGTGCTGGTGATGGTGATGGTGATAAAGATGATAGAAACGATGATGATGATGACAATGATGATGGTATTGATGGTGGTGGTGTAACAGAACGGGTTCTACTATCATATTTTGATTCGTTAAAATCGGCAAAAGATTCAACGCCTTCTGATAGATGAACGACCAGTGAAGCAGTAGGACCGACTGGAGAAGGAGTCACGCGATCGCTAGGCAATTGTGATTGCGCCAACACATCCATCAGACTCGGCATCGGTCGTTCAGACGACCACGAACCGTGATGCGCAGGCGACCACGAACTGTCATGTGCAGGCGACCACGAACTGTCATGTGCAGGCGACCACGAACCGTGATGCGCCGGCTGTAATCTACCCTTATGTTCGTCGCTATGTATCTCTGAGAATCTGACATCGCTAATTGACCCATATAATAAAAACGGCAGATGCCCTCTAGATTTATCGTAAGAGAGTAACACCGGTTTTACACCATAAGGTCTATCATCTGTGGGAAATATTAATTCAGAACAAGTAAAATCAAAAATTGATAATATAATACTATGTTGGACTGATATAATATTAATTTTATGTAAAACAGATAAAAGAAGATTTCTTATATCGTCAAAGAGAATATTTTCTACATTATCTCTATTTACAAAATTAATTATATACATAGGAACTTTATGCACAATTGAATAATAAATACGTTTGTTGCCGTTGGTAATAAACTGACCGTCTTTTTGAAATGATGGATATTTTGGCAGGTCTTTTTCACAAAAAAACATAATAGAATTTTGCGGGATATCTCTAGGATTTATTAAATACGTTTTTTCAGCGATACGAGATGTATGTTCTTTCCATTCCACGCGAGATTTATGTTCTATAGTTTTTGACCACAAAAGTCGGAATTGTCGGTCAGGTACAGTACCTTTAGACTCCTGTTCTAATCTTTTTTTAATCGAATCAACATATTTTTGTTCAAAATCACGAATTGCTTGTAATAAATAATCGATATATCTCGGTTTGTCTTGTATCTTCATATATTTTTCGTGTAATTTATGTATAAAACCTTCACTATCAGGGTGGTCATAATATACGTTGCCTAAAATAGACGGCGCAAATAATCGTGTGTGTTCCGGCAATTGCTCCGCAGTCAGCATATATTCATGAGAAGGAGGATAACCCGGCATTTGTTGAAGACATGGTATTGGGACAATATTCGGTTTAACACCACCATGCATCATAATAAACCCCACCACATTCACCACTAATACCGACTCCATTTTTTAACGTTATATTATTATATAAAGTGTTACACAATAATATTTATCAAAGTATAATATCAGGTGTTTCATCAAACCGGACCTTGGGCGTCGGTGCGGGTGCAGGTGCAGGTTTTCGCATTATCATAATATCATTACTTATATTCTGATTCGGGTTCATATACGGTGATGGTCTCGGTGTTTGATCGGATGCGTTCGGCGCCGACCTTTTGATTTGCTCGGTGATCTCCGCCAAGTCTCGTTCACGTGACGCGATTCTCTCTGCGATCAGTTTATCCATATCATCACCTATTGGCGAATCTGAACCGGGGCCGGGACCGTGACCGGATGCGGTTGCAGTCGCACCATTATAATCCAAATGGACTAATTCAACTGCCGGTGCCGGTGCCGGAATCGACCCAGCAACCATAACCTGTGATATTGATTTCAGTCTCGGCGGTGGTTGATTATGTTTGTCTGAAAAATCAATTTCAACCGGTCTCGGTATTTCTAAAAATGATCGCATCTCGTTCTCTTTCTCTCGCATTTTTAGTTCTAAATCTTTACGTTTCTGGGAATGAAAATCCTCGACATTATAGATGTCCTGGTTCGACGGGAAATGCGGCGCCGGCGCAGGTCCGGGGTTTTGTCCCTGGTTATGTTTATGGCCATACATGTCATCCCGGTTACCGCCACCGCCACCGCTACCACCACCCTTTATCGCATTTATCTCCGCTATTATTTTCGGAATGCCTGTTGCGAGAGATTGAATTGCAAGTTTATTCAATTCAGTCAATGAAAACGACGCCGCACGAATACGGTCGATTTCTATTTTGATTTGTTTTGCTGAATCATAATCCTCCGCCTGTATAGCAGTTTGTTTTCGTTGCTCTAATTTCAATATCCGCGCGGATGGTGCTTCGATTTGCTCAATAGACGCACGGATGTTTTTTGCGGCATCGTAGTCTTCTTCGACTATCGCACGCTCTTTTGCAATATATAACTCCTTCAGGCGTGTGGCGAGGAGAGTGGGGATGGACGCCGAGAGATTGCGGATAATGCGTTCGAATACGTGCTTGACTTCATCGGTGGTTACGCTTTCTGGGACCGTATCGAATATCCCTTCTTCGGCCAATATTCCCCAGAGAAGTTGCTTGTTTTCTTGTGATTCGAGAGATGACATCTTATGGTGATGTATTTGAATTATATAAGCGGGGGTGTTTATATAATTTTGAGCGGTGAACCGTTCTCTAATCATGGACCAATCCCTTTAAAGTTTAAAACTTCTTGAAGCCAATTTAGCATATTCGACTGTTTTCTCCGGGTGTTGGGATGCCATACTAAGTCCAAAACTCCCAAACTTTGCAAGCGTGCCAAGATTGTTTGCACCCGTTTCAACCGCAAAATCCAGAAATGTATTACCACTTTTTGGAACACTTTTACTAAAGTCACCTAATGCGGTTTGAGCACCGGCGGCTAACTTTTGACCATTTTCGGACGCCATAGCATTTTTAAATAAGCCATGTGCTGCCGAACTTAGATTACCCACGATACTGTCATCATTTTCACCTGTTAGGCGTCTAAAAGACTTACCAAAATTGACATATTGTCGGTTTGTTCCCTTTGTTGAAGGTCCAGTTTTACGCGTGATATCGTCTGCAGCTATATATGTAATACATTCATCGAATTTTTCTGGTTTCAATAATTCGGTTGTATCGTTAGTTTTACTAACGCCATTACTGGATTTATCGTCGGGTTCAAACTTCGGTATTTGTTTATTAGCCGTCTTATCATAGTAAGCCTTATAATCTGCTTTGATTTTTCTAACTATTAAAGGATTAGATGCGTGTATTATCAATTTATATTCTTGTTTTGATGTATTAAATAGTGAATCAATCGCATATTTATAACCTGTTTTTTTGTAGGTGTCTAATGTAACTGGCACAGAGTCGTTCCAGTCTCCACCCATCATCATCTTATACGTCTTATTTTTACGCACAAGTCGCCTCGATCCGCGCCGAATCCGCGACCTACGCATCTGCTTCCGCATCGTCTTTTTTGTCATCTTTATATGAAACTAATTATTATACTATACGCACAGATTATAATATAATACCATCAATTAATGAATGAGGTTCGGTGATGGGCGAACCAACACATGATATATAATCCAAACGGTCGACCATCCGGTGGTGCTGGTGGGCGGGCGGATGTGTCCGTTATGGAAGAGTGCGTATTTGGAATGTATTATCATTAAGGTTTTCAACATTTCGTACCTTTCGTACCTTTCTATTACACAGTAAATGTTATTTTTTAATTTGTTAAAGTAGCAACACTCGTGATTTTCTTAGTGATATTCTTAGCAAATTCCTTTCCTTGTTTCAATAAGTTAGAAGCACCTGCCAACGCCTTTGCCTCATCGGTAGCTTTAGTTCGATTGTTTATTACTCTCTGGTCCCATGCAGCTATTTTAACTTTTGTTTCTAAAAACCTTTCAAACGATACAGAAAAATCTATATATTTTTGGTTTGTTTCTGTTCTAATCAAGGGTAACTTCCATTTATCAACCTTATCACCCTGTATAATATCAAAAATCTCGTCGGCAACTTTTGGGTCTGATAATTTTGTTAATGGATTAGTATCAGGGTGAAAAAATCCAAAAATATCATCATGACCTTTAAGTTCACCCTTTATATATGAAAGTTTTGGTATTTGTAGACCACCCTTTTGTTGTTGTGAATAAAAATCGCGATATGCTGTTTTAATAGCCTCAAAATTATAATATTGACCTTGAAACTTGAATTGTTCTGGTAATTTTTCCAAAGGAACCAATCGCATAACTGATTCATTCGCACGTTTATATCCGGTTTCTTTGAATTCTTTTAGAGAAATAGTTTCCAGTCCAAATAATCCACCTTTCATTTTCTTATATGTCTTATTTTTACGCACAAGTCGCCTCGATCCGCGCCGACTCTGTGACCTTCGCGTCGTCTTGTTCGCCATCTTTGTATGAAACGAATTATTATACTATACGCACAGATTATAATCCTAGTCCTCGTCCTAGTCATCGTCCTCGTCATAGTCATAGTCCTAGTCCTCGTCCTCATCCTCGTCCTCATCCTCGTCCTCATCCTCATCCTTCATTCTCGTCATCATCCTCGTCCTCGTCTAAACAGCCGACCTTCGGGAGGCGGGCTGGTAGGCGGGCCAACGCCCCTAAAACTCCACATTCGGCGTCGGGACCTTCTCATCCACATTAAAAAACTTGCGTCTGAATCGTTGCATATATTTATCCTTCAACTTCTTCTTCTTATCCAAGAAATCATGGACCGTCATCTTCCCAAGAAGCATATGAATTATCATAAATATCGCAAATACTCCGCATTCCGAGTCGTTTCGCTGATGTGATATATCATTGATATATTCCTTAAATGGAATGCCGTTGGCTTCGCCTTGTTCTTTTACCATCTTCATGAATTTACGTATCCTACGTTGCGGGTTATCGCCCGTGCTATCAAAGAAGAAGATGACTTTCGCACGCACATCAATAAACATAGATACCCAGTGTTCGCCTGGTTTATCATGCGGGTCCGTATTAAATACAATCCCTATCTTCTGTTTGCCGTTTTTAACATGTTTCATAATATCGAATTTACATAATTCTTCCCAAACACATTCACCGTCATCTAATACTTCGTCAAAATCCACAGGTGAAGGACCGATGAAAAGAAACGACGGAACCGCATGTTCGTATTGTTTCAGAGAGTTGGCAATATCGATACTCGACAACCACTCACGAATATCCTTCTTCCACTCTTTTGGTGCTTGTGGTGCGAATGTATAATGAAGCATCTCTTTATCCATCCCGGATGATGCGAAATTCTGGCGTAACCAGCACGCCTCTTGATGGCATACACGACTCATATTGTTTTTAAGTGCAGTCCATATAGCACGCGGGTCTGTGTCTTGGATTTTCTGGTCGGGGTGTCGTTTATTCCAGAGTATTTTCAACTTGTCGAGAGATTTTGATGAATAACATGAGAAATCTTTGGTTTCATTCTGATTGGGATCAGTCGCATCTTTGGGTGCACAACTGACGGATTTGAACCTACCACCGTCCTTGGTCGTCGCGTCTTCTTGTTCCATTCGAATACTAAACTTATACTACTATGTCATAAAAAATTGAACCTTTTATATTCTATTTGGTCTAATAATAAGAACTCGTTCACCATGGCTATTCCTACTCGCCGTTCATCTCGACGCAACGCGTCATCTTCCGCGACATCGACCTCGACCGTAGAGACTATCACCCCTCCTACTCAATCTCCCCGTCGAAGCCCGCGTTTATCCACGCCATCTTATATCGAAGCCAGTCTTCGCAGTTACAAGGTATACACCCCAATCCGCGGTCCAACTCGTAGGTCTGAAGAACTGGAATCGGAATTGGAACTGGAATTGGAATCGGAACCGGAATTTAGTTCTGTATATAAAGAATACACACAAGTTGAAGCCGCGGAGGTACTTGTCTCAATGAGCGAGGACTGCGAGGGCGAGGTTGCCTATGACAGCGACGGTGCTGCCGAGACCGAGATGTCATTTCAGCGCCAATCTTGTCTGAACCCGATGAATCCCGTGACGCGGTATATTTACAAGTTGGGTGTATATAGCATCGACCAGACCACACATTATAATACAGCATATGTTATATACAATCGCGATACCATGACGTATTATGTCTACAGCGTCATCTCAACGACCATTGGTTCTGGTTCAGCAGACGGAAGTGGCGACGCGGGTGCGGGCGGGGGGGAGGCCACGGTTGTCGGGTCATTACCCGAACCAACCAACCCGATTCAGACCAAATTTACGAGATATGTGGATGTCACGACATATATTATGAACCTGGTTATTCCTTCAAAGCAGCGCGAATACTGTGTTTTGTCCGATTTCATCGGTGTCGTCGGTAGTGACGCCGATTTCAAGAACCGAGTATTCAGCACTGATTCGTGCTATTACGACATCGACGAACTCTGGAATACCACCGACTCGACTGAAACGATCACAGGACACAAAATGTTCATTCTCACACCAACCCGCGTTTATTACTGGGATGCTGGCGCTGGTGTAGTTCCTACTAGTTCGATGTATACTGAAAATGACATCTCTTCTGCAATGGAAATCATTTCGACTATTCAGTAGTCGATTGGCATTCGCTTCTCTATTTCATCATGATAATCGCGTATTTGAGGTAAGTTCGACGACGAATACGACGACGACGACGCGGGTATTATCTTTATAAAATCGTCCATTGTTTTTTTACGAATACACATTTTATTCGCAAATGAAATCAATCCTTTTTCTTGATTGTATCTTGGCGGTGACGGTGACGACGGTGACGGTGACGACGGTGACGGTGACGGTGACGACGGTGACGGTGACGATTCATGTAATGGTGTTTCTTGTATTCGTTTATCTAATTCTTGCCGTGCGTTGCTTACAGACTCGTCGTCGGCGTCAGCATCTGCGTCAGCATCGGCGTCAGCATCCGACGCATATTTTTCCTTTTGTATCATCTCTGTTACATCCTTCCATTTCAAATACCTAATACAACATTTCATATATTCGCGATGTGCTTCATTTACATCATTATCTGTGCATTGCATCGCGTCTTCATGTGTGATCAAATCTCTCGTCAACTCGATAATCCGTTCATTATAATACACCTTCTCTTTCCTAAAAATGTCGGCCAGTAGTTGTGCATTGGTATTCGTCTTCAAATATTTGCCGTAATGGTTACGGTTTGACATAACTGACAATGTAAATTCATCGAATTCATTCATAGTAATAATATTATTAGACTATTACGTTATAGAATAGTGTAATATTTGTATCAGTGTTTATTTTCGCATTGTCAGGTGTTCGCGAGCATTAGATGAGGCAGTTGCACGCGGTATAAACTTCGCGAATTGCGTGTTTGACGCGGCCGAGGTCGCCGAGGTCGACGACGACGACTGACCGCGTCCCGAAAACCCTTCCTCAATATTCGAAATATATCGCTTTTGTTCCTTTTCCTTATTTTTCTTATCGAGTTGTTCCTGGGGGATATAGTTCGTAGCCGGAGTTAAAGTAGGACCGCCTTCTCCCGTGCAGAAACCGTCGTGTGTGCAATCAAGTGCACGAAGTTGATGCCTCGTTGAATTCTCAAACGTTAATCTTCCTAAATCATTAGGATTAGGGTTCATAGGTGCGAAATTCGATGCGCCATTATCAAATAAATATGGGTTCGGTTGTTCTACAATACGTGAATCAATCGTCACATTATACATATCACTCGTGGAATTCGGGACATATTCGGTGCGGTCATTTCTCTGATGTGCGAAGAATTGGTTTCGCAATGACGACTCTAAATTGACCTGCTCGGCCCATCCTCTCCACGGTGCTTTCGCATTGCCCGGATTAAATACGGTTTCGGTTGAGAAATTCTGGTAAGCGGGTATGCTGACCGTGGGGGTGGGGCGTGACTCGATAATCGGCATCGTTGCATATTTCGACGAAATCGGGCGAACATCATACGCCGGTCGAAGCAGTGTTGAAGGTATTACACGCTCATAAATTCGTTTATTAATTTCGGTTAAACGGTCATGATGGTTTGAATATGCACCGTTGATTACTCCATAAAGTTCCATTTCTTGTAGGTGGGTGACGGTGACGGACGGTGGTATTCGTAATTACTTTATAATGTGAAAATAATATAACTTAAATGGTATAATGTATTTAATATACACACCCCCCGTCACAATGTGCGGTATCTTTTACTTTGAAACTGTCTCCCGCATTTCACTGAGGGCGCTAAAAACGCTCCAGGAAAGTTATATTGTTTCATCACACAGAGGACCAGATAAATCAGTATTTATGAAAGACGATACTCGTGCGTGGGGATTTCACCGTCTTTCTATCAACGGTATGGAACCCGCGGCTGATCAACCATTTTATCTAAAGAACTGTCGATTAATTTGTAATGGCGAAATCTACAACTTTCGTAGTTTGATTGAAGAGTTCGGATTGGAAGGAGAATATCAGAGTGGTTCTGATTGTGAGATTATCATCCACCTCTATCGCAAAATCGGAATACATGAGACGCTTTGTCGCCTGGACGGTGTTTTCGGGTTTGTATTGTATGACTATGATAATGAAGTTACATATGTTGCAAGAGATCCTGTGGGTGTTCGCTCGCTTTATATCGGGGTTTGTCGACATGATGGTCCGTTTGGATATGAACATTCCGATTTGGGTTGTATTTCGTTGAATTCAGACCATTACGGGATCTGCATTGCGAGTGAGATGAAATCAATACATGTATTATGTGATACAATTGTGCAATTTCCCGCGGGTTGTTATATGGAATATGCGGGATTAGATAGTGAGGATGGTAGTGCAGTTTTCAAGACGTATTACGAGAATGCGAGTATATATTATGATTCCGATCACATTGTACTTAAAAGGACTAATGATGAAAGTATGTTGGAATGTCAAATAAAGAATATTAAGGTGTGTTATTCGTATCCGTCAGACGACGCCGCTACCGAGACATCGATATGCAATAATATCCGCGAATTATTCACGACTGCCGTTAAGAAACGCCTGATGAGTGAAAGACCCGTTGGATGTTTACTTTCGGGCGGGTTGGATAGTTCGCTGGTTACAGCAATTGTTTCGAGAGAATTGAAGAAGTCGGCGCCAGATACCGTTCTTAATACATATAGTATCGGTTTGACCGGTTCAGTTGACTTGATTTGGGCGCGTCGAGTTGCCGAACATCTCGGCACATGTCACCACGAGGTGGCGCTTACCGAACGTGATTTCTTAGACGCGATTCACGATACGATTTTTCAGACCGAGAGTTATTGCACCACGACCATCCGCGCTTCTGTTGGGAATTATCTCATCAGTAAATACATTCAACAACAGACGGATGATGTTGTTATTTACTGTGGTGATATGTCCGATGAGATTTTCGGGTCATATCGCGGGTTCTTGAAGGCCCCCAACCAGACCGAGTTTAAGGCGGAAAATGAGCGCATGATTCGCGATGTCCGTTTTTTTGATCTCCTTCGGTCGGATAAGTGCATCAGTGGCGCTGGATTGGAAGCGCGGGTCCCGTTTGCAGACAAGGCGTTTTTGACATATGTCATGTCGATCCCTGCGAGATTCAAACAGTTTCGTGACGACGACAGCACGGGTGCTCGCCCTCGCATGGAGAAATACCTGCTTCGTAAAGCATTTGAGGGTGACGGTTTACTGCCTGATGATGTATTGTGGCGAAGAAAGGAGGCGTTTAGTGATGGCGTGAGTAGTCAGGATGGACGCACATGGATCCAAATGATTAAAGAATATACTGACCGTATTATTCTCGACTCTGATATAAATAACCGTCATAACGCATTGTTTTATCTTTATAACCCCCCTTATGACAAGGAGAGTTTCTATTACCGTCGGATATTTGAATCTATCTATAACGGACGTGGCGAAACAATCCCGTATTATTGGCGGCATCCCTTTTGCGATGGAGTACTTGACCCGAGTGCGCGACTTCTTGATTTTTATGTGACGGACCGATTGCCTGCACCGGTCGCAGAAACGACGACGGCGACGACACTTGATGGGTAGGTGTGTGGGCGTGGGTCGCCATTGAATATAATACCAATATATAGTAATACTGGTATTATGAATAATATAAAAACGACTGCGGAAAATATCGCACTTACGATTATTAATGGATTACGCGACCTGATTTCGCCATTTTTCCAGAAATATACGAGTTATTACAAATATATCGATGTGATTTTTTATGGGACATATGCGCTTATATTGCTCGGGTTTTATAACACAATACCCGAATACATACCGACACTTCGAAATACGATATTGTATATTGCAGTGTTTATATTATTGGTCAGGTTCAATAAGATCTCATGGAATAATCCCAAATTCGCGGTACTTGGCGGAAATAAGTTTAGCGAGTTTGACCGGAAACTCATTATATCTACTTGTATTTTCATATTATTAACGCATATCGTTTCTGATTCAATTGCTAATTATACAAAAGACCAGGTCAATAAAACTGTGACACAACCTGTGGGGACCAATATAGTGAATCCCATATATAATTATATCGATACATCTGGTGCGGTGGATAAAATACCGGCAGTGAAGAAGTTTCTTCAGGAACAGACGCAGGCTCCGGCGCAGGTTCCACCGGTTCCACAGACGACGCAGGTTCCACCGGTTCCACATACGTAAAGAAAGTTTACTGTCGATAAAATTGAAATGTTTTTATCGGATATATAGTAGCGCACGAACAACGTGAGATACAACAATGGAACAAGGCGATCAGCAACAGCAACATCAGGAACAAGTGGCGCCCGAACAGGCTGTGGTCGTGGCGGAAGTAGAGGCGACAGTGGCGAGAAGAGTCACACCAGTTGATGTCGACATTCAAAATCAACTGGATGTTATCATGGCGATTGTGGACGAAAATCAAGACAAATTTACAGAAGGTGAGTATTTACGTGCGATGAATGCACTGGGTTCATTACACAAACACAAAAGAACATCATTTGGTGCACACCGCCCAGGTGCATCATTACACGGATGGTTGACACATGACGAAATCTGCGACGATGATGAATTATACGAGGAAGTGATGGAACTGGCCGACGATATTGTCGTTGAAATATGCGGCGAGACGTCCAGCATTTACTTGAACGACACCCACAATATGGTGTCTCGCGGCGAAGAAGATGACGTATTTGAACTGGTTCTCAATTACAAACCAGAAGAGGGGAATGCGGGCTACGAATCATCGCCACTGGTCCTTCATCACGCACTCCAGATGATTATGTCTCGTCTGTTCAGAGACACGCTTCACGAACTCGATATCGTTCGTCCAGTGAGTTGCCCTTGTGGCTGGCGTGGAGCACAGGGCAATTGGGACCGACACATGCGGAATACTCGTCATCAGCGTTGGAATACGGAACGTCAATCAAACCGCCTGGCTGCAATAATGGCTGCATCGGAGTCAGTAGCGGTGGCGTCGGTAGTGGATACGATGATTGACGCGGTGGAGGCGGAGGCTGCGGCGGCGGAGGCGGCAGTAGTGGTGGAAGTTTTGGAATCATCGGATGTTGTTTATATCTACGAGGAACACCATACTCCAGAGTCGCAGATGAGAAGGGACAGACTTGTTGCCGATGCACGTTCGGCCGGGAAAAGGGTTGTCTTCGTCCCAGCAACATCCCGCCAACACTTCCACCGTACACACTGATTACAGTAAACATATATAATATCTACCTATTCTTCATTGTCTTACTTCGCATATTCTTAATTGCTGATGCTTTATCTACATAAAATATATTTCGTATACTGCGTTGCTGCTGCTGCTGTTGTTGTTGCTGCCTACTTTTTTTCTTCATTGTTCGGTTGGTTGAGCGATATCCCGACGCCGGCGCGAGTTTACGCATATTAGACGACAACGCCGGCGGTCCATCCTTGAAAAATTGCCGAAGATGATGTAATATATACCTACTGATTATTTCATCGATTTCGCGCGGATTCATTTTATTATGATATTTTCGGGCGTCATATTGTAATTGGTTGGCGCGTTTTACAAGTAAATTCTGTAATTCGATTGTTATAACTTGCTTCTTCACCTGCAGTGTCATTTCAGATGATACTGACCCCGTTATCGGTTTAAGTTGTTCGAATGTGGTTCTGTATAACACACTATTCAAAAACCGATGGATATAATGCTCAAACGGTATATACGAATGATACCCCTGTAATTTAATATAATATACCTTTTCATCAACCATCTGATCATGCAATACATCATCCAGAAAACATATTTCGATATCGGGGGGAATACGCGAACATCGCAGAAATTCATTCACGGTTTTCTCGCCGGTGGTTCGTTCCGGATACCCACTATTGCCGTTTCGCGGTTTAAATCCGCCTATTATATGGTCGAATAATGGCGGGATAATTGCCAATTGACGGGACGGCGACGATGACGGCGACGACGCCACCGCCTTCTCACGCAGTTTCATTTCAAGATAATCGCGGATATGCTGAACCCACTTATCAGGTCCTTGATTATTCGTATATATCATCACCTTACTACATACACCAGTGTCCTTCTTTTTACGAATATAATCCAAAATCTTAATTATATTCGGGCGGAATATCTCGGGGAAGATTTCAACTAAATCATTAAAGTGTTTATACGAAATATCCGGTTTATAATATTCATCAAGCGTAGCGCACAATATTCCAAATTGGGCGAAATTACCTAGTGTCTCATCCACATCAAATACAACTACTTTGGGTTTACGTTTTATGGTAGTAGATGTCATTATATATATAGATATATTTTTATTACCGGGAGGGTCAAATGTCATCGACATATTCAACTGCACGCAATATTAGGAGTTCCTCTCTACTTAACCGCTGAAACACGACATTTAATTCAAACTTTATTTGGAATACGAATCGTTTTACGTTACGTATCGTGACTTGATGAAGTCCGTCATCCGGGCGTAACTTGATTGAAAATAATGTTCCTCCAAGTGTAAGATATGGTTTGGTGAGTAGTGAGCGTAGCGGTATCCATCGCAATAATTGCGTATGTTTTAAATCCTGTGGATCCTCTATTACACGATACATTTGTAATCTTCTATCAAAATCCTCCATTTTATCCGTTGGTAAATCCAACGACGAGAGAATCTCTCGACGACGCTCTGCTATCTTCTTCAATGTAAGATTTGCGATTGTACTGTTTTCCTTCTTATTCATCGCGTTTAATATCGCATTCACATCCAGCGGGAATGTCGGTTCATCTAATACCGATTGTAGTAGGTCATCATCGGAGTTCACTGCATAATCAGTATCTTGGATGCTTGGGTGGATTCGTGACTCCCGACGGTCGTCGTCGCCGGATTCCGAATCAATACTACTGCCTTCTGTATCTGATTCCGAGAGATTACTGTCGTGACTATCGCAGTCACCGTCGCCGTCACCGTCGCCGTCTAATCCAGTTGTATATTGTGTATTTAATAATTCATCAATATTGAATCGTTCATCTGTCCGCGACCGGGACCGAGACCGCGACCTCGACCTCGACGCCGACCGCGACCGCGATACCGATGGACGCATATACTCCAAATCAACAATCACCGTTTTTTTAGGTGGTTGCGCCCCCAAACTCGACGCCGTAATTTTATAATTCATTATTCCCTATTATACATAATACAAATACTTATTTATGTATTATTACACGTATGTTGTGACGATAAAACACAGTTTTGCATCCATTTATGCACATCCTTACTGAAAACCTGAGCATATATAGCATTATCTTATAACTTTTTGAAAAGTCAGTAAGGCGGGAAAATCGCACAGTCCCGTCCAAAAAGGGTGCGGGATGTGCTTTCGCGAAAACAGGTGACTGAGATCCCGCGGATTTTCAAGGGGGGAAACGAAGAATTCGTAAATTATGCTCTCGTCAGGTGAAACATGCGAAAAAACGCGTTTTAAAAGCAGAATGGCCAAACCCGTATTTGGACATTTATTGAAAAAAACAAAAAAACCCTTTTTCCCCGAGAGCATATATAGGCGTTTTGTTTCTGGTGATGACATTGAATATGGTGCAAATGTTGCCAAAAAGTCTAAAGTGCCAAATTGCTAATTACTACAATTACTACAAAATTACTACATTAACACAGACCTGTTTTTCGATTTCTAAAGTGAGAATGGCAACATTTAGACCAACCGATGGTGCGGATGTTGCCACTGGTGATGGGATTTTTGAACCATCAAATATCCCCTCGGATAATAAATATTAGAGATATATAATAGAAATAGAATAGACGAATATCCAGATTTAAACCGGTTAAAAATGCCGCGAAAGTATGCCGACTACTCAAAAACATATATCTACCAACTTACTTGTAAAACTCCGGATAGCAAGTATTCATATATTTCATATACAACGAATTTAACCCAACGAAAATACAAGCACAAACGAGAGACACTGGATTCATCCTACGGGTCGAAATTATACGATTGTATTCGGAAGAATGGTGGATGGTCGAATTGGAAGTGTGTTATTTTGGAGGATTGTTATTGTAGTAATGAATTACAGGCCAAGGAACGGGCTAGTTTCTATATTATTAAAATGAAACCGAATTTGAACGATGAAAAAATGGACGAAAAGTGTCTGGATATAATTCCAGGAGTCCAGGGAGTCCAGGGAGTCCAGGGAGTCCAGGGAATTCCCGATTTTAAACCGAATATTTTGGCGGATAAAGTGGTCGAAGCAATTGTCAGCGTTGAAGGGAAATATGTTTGTCTATGTAAAAAATCCTACTCTCATCGTTCTAGTTATTATAAACATACATCCACATGTTTACAATTTCAACATTGTCAAGCTACAAATAAGAAACCCAATATAGACACTTCATTAAATACTGTATCTGTTTCTATCGTGGCTACTACGACAACCACTACGACCACGACTACGTCTATTATAACGGCGCATGAAGAGACGGCGGACGCGGCCGTCGATGACGACGACGATAATACGGAAATGGTTAGGTATCGTTTTAAATCTAAAAAAAAGGCGATCAAAATGGACGAATCAAGTGATAACATATACCAATACTTACCAGAACCTAATTCGGAATTATCTGTTCAAATCTCTGAAAAACCGTCGTATTCCTATAGCGACGCCGACGAAGCCAGCGAAGCGTCGTCATCCGACTCTGAATCATCCACCAGTTTAGACGATGATGATGCAATATCTGCACTTTCAGTGACTACAGACGCGACCGCGGCCTCTTCTGTATCCGAATTATTAACCGAGCAAAATGATAAACTTAAGGAATATATTAGGAAAATGATTACAGCACTTACAATGGATAAAAAACGGAGCAAGAAATCTCTCGTGAATTCTCTTGTTTTTGAATTATTAGACCAGAATAAAACCCTCCAAAAACAGATCGTAGAATTAAGCAAGGAACGGAATATTATCGTCAATAATACGAATAACAACCAGTTTAATTTGAACTTTTTCTTGAACGAACAATGTAAAGACGCGGTCAATATCTCCGACTTTGTTGATTCTCTCGAAATCACGATGGACGACTTGACATATACCCGGGACCAGGGACTTGTTGAAGGGATTAGTAAGGTCATGATTGATGGATTGAAACAGATTGACCTTTATAAACGCCCGATACATTGCACGGATCAGAAGCGGGATACGATTTATATTCGGGATAATCATCAGTGGGCGAGAGATGAAGGGAATGCGCGGATGCGTCAGGTGTTCGTGGATATTGCCAACAAGGAATACTTTGCGGTGAAAAAGTGGATGGATTTACACCCGGGGTGGGAGACGAATAGTAGGTTACAGGATTTTCATCATAAGATGATTAGGAATGTCCTTCACGAAATCAAGGATGACCCGATTGGTGAACGTAAGATTATGAAGAGTATAGAACGAGAGACGTTTATAGAGAAGTGAATGCGTATGTCGTCGTCGAGAGAAATATACATACAAAATGAAGTGTATGTCTATATCATCATCATTATCATTACCATTATCGTTACGCCTAAAACTTCGATCCAATAACCTCATTGGCAGCCATCGGTTCAAACGACATCATCCCACCGGGCATTCCACCGCCGACATTCTGTGCGTAAGTGCTGTTAAAGTGCTGGGTCTGCTGACTCGCCTGCGAGAGACCGTAGTCGGCCGTGCCGGTGTTACGACCCGTGGTCAGGACTGGGTTGGGAGGCGCCATTCCACCACCGACCATTCCACCGGGCATACCTCCCGCGTAAGGTTGTGAAAGAGGTTGTGTGATACGAACGGCGCCACTGCCGCCGCCACCCTGTGCGCCTCCGGCACCTCCAGCACCATTATAACTAGACTCACCACCAAGCAATTCAATCGTGCGCTCCACAATAATCTGAACCTTCTCGCCCAACTTCGTCTTAATACTCAACAGAATCATCAATATTCCTAAAATAGTTGTCGTGAAGTTGAACTCGCTGTATCTGTATCCGGAGTAAGTTGGGATATATGTGATTAAACGATGGATAAAGTAGATGAACACGAACATAAACAGGATTTGACCGATGATTTCTACTAAAACCATCAAAGTGGCCTTGTGGTCGTCGGGTTCAGGCACATAAGTGCGGACCAAATACAACATAATCAATATGGGGACAAATCCGACAAGTGTATATTGGACGATGTTTAATAACACGCCTTGCTGTTGTTCGTCCAATCGAAATACATGATCGACAAATGAACTTCCACGCTTCGTTCCTTCTTTGACGGTTTCTTCAAACGCCTCCATTTACGAGTTTTATAAGTATATATATACCAGTGAAGATTTAATTACGAAACAATGGAATATGAAACAATGAAATCGAATTAAACACATCGTTTTCTTTATTATTATCGAATCGAATCGAAATCCTATCCGAATGCTTCGCCGTTTCTCTCGTATAAATAGTACGCCTCATTATATCATCGACGCTGTTGCCGAAGATGACGTCGCCACACCGATCACCCCCCACGAGGAATATCAATACCTAAATCTTATTCATGATATCATCGAACAAAACCATGAACACGACGGTCGAAATGGAACCACCCTTTCAGTATTCGGCGCCGGGATGGTATTTTCATTAGACCAAGGACGAATCCCGATTTTAACAACAAAACAAATGGCGTGGAAAACTTGTCTCAAAGAATTACTCTGGTTTATTCGAGGGAAAACAGACAATCGTCTTCTACAGGCGGCGGGTGTCCATATCTGGGACGATAACGCATCACGGGATTTTCTGGAATCACGCGGATTGTCGCATTACGCTGACGGGGACCTAGGACCAGTATATGGCCATCAGTGGCGACATTTTAACGCTACATATTCTACATGTGACGCTGATTATACGGGAAAAGGTGTCGACCAACTCTCCGAGATTATACGGTCTTTAAAACACCCCATCGAGAGATTTTCACGCAGGTTGATTATGTCCGCCTGGAACCCATGTCAAATCGATGAGATGGCGCTACCCCCTTGTCATATCCTCTGCCAGTTTAATGTAGATAATCAGAACCGACTTTCGTGTGCTTTATACCAGCGGAGCGGTGATGTAGGTTTAGGCGTTCCATTCAATATCGCGTCATATAGTTTTTTGACACACCTTCTTGCAAAACATTGCGGGTTGGTCGCACATGAATTCGTATATCATTTAGGAAATGCACATATCTATGATGATCATGTTGATGTATTACGAACCAAGCAATTGTCGTTGAAACCGTTCACCTTTCCGCAATTAGAAATAACGACGTTGAGAGATGATATTAATTCGTATACATTGGATGATTTCCGCGTAATGGATTATAAATGCCACTCACCGGTGAAAATGCAAATGCGAAAATAATATAGAAATAATCTATTTATACATTTTATAATCTTATATATTCAATGAGTGGAAACGCAGCTTTGTCGGCCGCACGTAAGAGGCGTGCATCATCTTCTCCAGGCGCCCCTGGTTCTGGAATCGCGGGCGGATTTCAATCGTCTCAACAACCCAATGGTAGTTCTTATTACGCCGGAAATAATGTCCAAAATATTCAGGCAATGATGAATCAATCCGCACCGGGTAAACCTGGTGGTGGGGGTCGTGGAGGTCGTGGAGGTCTACCCCCGGTATTAGAGACTCCACCAGGGCAACAAATACCGATTAATGTGTATGAAAATATCGAGTTGATTAAGCAGCAAATCGAGCAGAGAGTAAAACTTATCCAAACTCAGGGGTCTACAATGCCGCCTGAAAAAGTAAGGATACTTCATAAACAGAACGAGGTCCAAACCCAGATTCTTAAACAGCGTATGCTTATGGTGCAAGAAATGGAAATGGTGGCTAGTATGCAACCAAAGATGAATTCGCCTGTCAAGGTTGCGGCGCAGGCGTCATCGTCGTCGTCGTCGTCCTCGTCGTCGCAGAATGAACCACAGTTTATTTATGAAAAGGGGATTCCTCGACAGAATCCCAAATACGGGGTCTCTAACGTCGTTGTCGAAACTACTACACTGGATTCACGTAATAGAACTACCGCCAATAATACGCCCCAACCCGTTCTTACGCCATTTGTCAGCATGATTACATCTACTGGTGCGACACCGCCTCCACTTGTGATTTTAAAAAGTCACGACGAAAAGATCGGTGAACACGATAATGTATTGAATGATTTGGTCAATCGTGTTGATTATATTCATTCTCGTTTGGATGAATTGTCTCAAAATAATAGAAAAGACCGAGCAAGTGCCGGTCCAGCGACTGTTGATGCTGTTGATGCGCCTGCTGACGCCGACGCTGACGCCGACGCCGACATTGCTGACGCAGAAGAAGACGAAACCGTATTATTAATGGATACTGTGATGAATGATTTAATCAATAGTCGCGACTTTGTCCAAGGTATCGTTGATAAGATTGTTAATGAAACCAATCTCTCGGAGACTATTCTTAAGGTCGAACCGATCATAAAGGAGAATCAAGAATTAAGGTCATTGATTCATTCACAACAGCAGATGTTGAATGAAATGAATACAATGGTTATGCGTTTATTGAATCAACAACACAACTACTTAGACGTAGACGCCGAGGCGGACGTAGACGCGGACGCCGACGCAGATTGTCATAGCATAAGTATCAGTCTAAGTCATAGCATGAGCAATGATTCAAATGAACAATCTAAAATAGATGATAATGGATTGTATCATAACGCATCGTCAGATGACTCCGTGGATAATAATGTCTCTATTTTTATCGTTCCAGATATGAGCCACGCCATCATGAGTGAATCTATTACCATTGACGTCAACGAAGTCAATGAAGACGCCTGCGAAGTCAATGAAATCAACGATGAACCATGCGATGAACCAGCGCAAACGCACCACGATGATGAAGAATACGAAAACACACCTCCACATTTTCCACAAGATTCATGTATCGCATTAGTTATCAACGAAATCTAACATAAAAGTAATTGAGTATAATCCTATAAATATTAGTATTCGGGCATAATAATAATAATATTTATATTTCGAATCGATCCGATCCGAACCGATTATGTTGATAATTTCCATCTTTATTTTTTGTATCGTGCTGTTCTTATATATTCATATCCATTTTCATATGAAACGTAGTAATGATTTAGAAGTATACGAAATAGAACAACCTTCAAAACAACGTTTAGAAGAAGTATGTGATATACGACAACCCACTACATTCGAATATTATAATGAACATTTACTAACTGCGTTATCTTATCATGGTATAACTACAAATTATCGTGCATTTGATATCCAGGTTCGGGATGTGTCGGGGTCAGCACCTGACGGTGAATCAACCCTCGAAAAGTTGCAAAAAGGGTCTGATAATGCGAACAATAATACGGTTCTTTATATTCCAGTCACACTGAAAATCGCGCACGAAGTATTCCAGAAGGATACCGAAGCCAAGTATATTAGCGAGAATAATTCCGATTTCATCGATGAAACTGGGTTAGTCAAGGTGTTTCAATTAAATGATGAATTTTTGAGACCGTATATGGTATCTACGTGTATGTATGACATCATGATGGCGTCGGTTTCAACGACAACGCCCTTACGATACGAAGTGAATTATCGTAATTACTTCCTTGTCACACAAGGTCGTGTTAAAATCCTATTGATCCCACCCAAAGATAGCAAATACCTGTATCCAATCAGCGATTATGATGTATTCGAGTTCCGTTCTCCAGTTAACCCGTGGAAAGTGCAACCTGAATACCAGGACGATTTCGATAAAATCAAGACACTTGAAGTGGAATTATTCCAGGGGATGATAATGTATATACCGGCGTATTGGTGGTATAGTGTTCAGTTCATAGTGCCTGAAACGAGTGTTTGCTCTTTCAAATATCGCACACATATGAACTCGATTTCTATTCTACCACTCACAATGATGAATGTTCTTCAGAATCTCAACATAAAACGAGACACATTGGAAAAACGTGCATATATTCCAGATCAATTCAAATCGACGCTCTCCCCCGTAGCACCAGACACAACCCGGGGGTCAGGTCGAAGCAGCAGCAGCATTGTGAAAAAGGAAGAACCGACCTCGTCGCAGTCGGCTGCATCGCCTATAAATCCCCAACATTATGATAACCAATATTTGCCGTCGTCTTTACGAAATAATAATAACCCGTTCAGTGTAACTACGATTGTACCTGAAGTGGACAAGCAAGTTATATCTTCTGTATTGGGAGAACCTATTTCTGATTCAGCAGTGCCGGCAGTCATTGAGACCGAAAGTAATACATTGGTGTTGACATCGGCATCGGTGCCGGCGCAGGCGCAGGCGCATGCATTAACGGTGTGATGCGACGCGACGTGACGCTTACTTGACCGGGCTCTGTAATTCGTGTATTTTATCACATACATCGTTTATCGATATTGAATCATACGAAAGTATATCTATAAATAATCGCCGTAATTGTGGATTTGCGATAGAATCTAATACAAGATTGCTAACATATCCATTCGAATTGAAGAAATATGACGGATACTTATGATAATAACTGTAAAACGTATTATTCATATACAGCGTAATAAATGTCATTCCCAGTGACCAAACATCGTGTTTCTTTTTAATAACAGCCCAGTTGTATTTGTCGGTTCGTTTTGTATCGTGTATATTTCTAAATTCTGGGTGGCAATATGGGACGGTTCCACCAGTCCCGATACCGACACTATCCTTACCGGCCAGACCAAAATCAATCAAATATACCGAAAATAACCGGAAATTCGATACATCGTTGATATTGAAATGACCATCTTCTTTAATCAGTATATTATCCGGTTTTATATCACCATGGACTATTCCAACAGAATGTAATTTTTGAAGTAACAATGCACACTTGGAAAACAGATCCGTAAAAAACTCGAATTTTATTTTTGTGAAATTAATATTGACATTATCTTTAATATTATCCTTCGCCCAGTTATATAATGACTCGGTATCTTTTACATACGGTTGAATACTAAACGATATGGTATTATGTCGCAGTTTATTATAAAATATGCGTGAATAATTAGGCGAGTCCTTCTCTGTTTTTCGATTTATAAGATCCTCGTCATATGCTGCGTCTTCGTCGCAATATGAACTGTTATCCCCCACATAAGCGCAACCACACGGGTCATGGTCGCAATCACAAATATTCCCATTAGCATTTTTTTTCATATTGATATACGTAAAATATGGAATGATGATGTTTTTGTATTTGTCATCGATGATGGTACTAGACTTGTATAATGCGGTGATAACCTGCTCTTCATCGAAAAAACAAAAGGGCGAATCATCGATACGAATAATATAATCATTATACCTGAAAACCCCGGTGGGATAGTGTGTTTTATTGGGTTTGTATAGTTTTTTCTCTTCAAATACCGACCCGTATAGATTATTCGCAATAATAACATATAATAACCGCATTTTGGTTTTAAATATCGTGTCTTCATGTTTCGCCAATTTGGCTTCAAATCTCTTATGTAAAACGACATTATCAATATTGATATTGCTGTTTGTTGTTATTTTAATGAGTTCCTGTAATTCATAATCGGTGGTTATTATGTTATTCGGTATATCCGTGTCGAATAACTTCTTATGTAACATCTCGGGTTCAGGTTCTGGTTCAGGTTCAGTCTCCGACCCCGACGATGAATCATTCACAAACATTTGTTGTGAATGTTGTAATAGAATAGTCTGTTTATTTACAATAACCGGATTTATTATTTTATTATATATCAGATTCTTTGTGTTTGTAAAAAGAGATAACATATATCATCACTTTATACTGTTATACGAATACATCTATATTTATTTACACGGTGCCTCCGAATGTGCTTTCCTGGCAATACGTAACATATAAAAACCCGTCCGCATCTTTGTGTGTATCGTATATCGTTCCAACTACGGCCGTAATCGGATATATCTTATTATTAATAAACATAAAGAGCGCCTTTTCCGCGGGAAACTTGACGCGTTTGCGGATGATCTGCTGAAGTTGAAGAAGGGTCAAATCTCTCGGAGTTATGTATTTAGACTTGTCTATAGGGTAAGAGTCCCTGTCATTTTTTGACGGTTGGATGATAAGAGGTACTCTGTCCGGATATTTTTCAAGAATAATCTGCGATTTTTTAACGCGTTCTAAATAATCGTTGGCAATATCGGACGAAATTGTTGTATTCTTTTTGTCTGGACTGCTAACACGTATACCACCACCAATTGGTGACAAAAATGTGGTTGTTGAATATATATTATCGGGTACTGCATTCGCCGGTGACGAATAATGTGATATATTCGTAGTATTCATTGTATACTATATAATTCGATGGATTTATATCTTATATTACACTGATCGAAAAGAAAATAAAGCAATTCAACCCGATAAATTGAAATCTATTACCTGAATATAGATATGACAACCGCCATGATGACCTCTATATCAGCACCCAATCACGATATTCGAAAATATACAACAGTCAAAAAATTGCCTGATTCGGCATTTATTGCTGCACCCGAACCTGGTCCCGCACCCGCGCTCGCACCCTCACCTACGTCCCTAATGATGTCTCCCGAACAAAAGGATGCATTTGCGAAATACGTTGCCGGACAAAATGTATTCATAACTGGACCTGGTGGAACAGGTAAATCCGCGCTCATTCGAGAGATTTACAACTATGGGCAACAACATGGACACAATATCCAGGTTTGTGCATTGACAGGATGCGCGGCAGTTATGCTGAATTGTAAGGCCAAAACGATTCATTCGTGGGCGGGTATTGGACTTGCGAATGGGGATGTCGAGAGAATTGTCAATAAGGTCGATAAAAACTTCTTCAAGAAGAAGGAATGGCGAAAGACGCGCACACTCATCATCGATGAAGTAAGTATGATGTCGAAACGCTTGTTTGATATTTTGGATATTGTCGGTAAAACCGTGAGGAACTGCCATTCACGACCATTCGGCGGTATTCAACTTATATTTTGCGGGGATTTCTACCAGTTGCCACCCGTAGGTGTGAATACCGAAGACCCAGACAATGCACGATTCTGTTTTGAAAGTGAATCTTGGTTCTCGGCGTTCCCTAAACCTAACCACATTCAATTGAAACAGATATTTCGACAAAATGATCCTGTCTACTGTCAAGTATTGAATCAGGTGCGTGAAGGGCGGATTACTCGTCGAACGGATGAGATTCTGCGTTCTCGTGTGGGGGTGGTTTTACCTGACGTATCTCAAGATGGGACGCCTCAAACAAAACCGACACTGCTTTACTCTACACGGTCACGCGTCGATGAAATCAACCGGTTGGAAATGGAGAAATTGGCGATAATGGATCCCAGTAGTCGTACATATTCTTACCAATTGAAATACGTAACCGATCTACCATTATCGGATAAAGAGCGTCAGGTTCGCGCTTCACAGACACAAGAACGCATAACAATGGAGATGGCTTCACTTAAAAATAGTATACTATGTGACGAGGTCGTTCATTTGAAAGTGGGATCACAAGTGATGTGTGTGATCAATATGGAAGAGGCGGTTACAACTGCATCCACTCCCATTTGTAATGGAAGTCAAGGGGTTATCATTCGTATGACAGAAACGTCGCCGGAATTACCGGTAGTTCGATTTAATAATGGACTAGAAATGGTGATTAATTATCATACATGGGTCAGTGATAATATCCCAGGTATAGGTGTATCGCAAATCCCACTGATTTTGTCATGGGCGATTACAATTCACAAAAGTCAGGGTGCGACATTGGATCGATGTATAATAGATATCGGCGATGGGGTATTTGAAGCCGGGCAAAGTTATGTTGCACTTTCCCGCGTAAAATCATTGGAAGGACTCAGTATAAGTAGTTATGATGTATCAAAAATATTAGTGAATAAGCGTGTTAAACTATTTTACGGGTCTTTGGCGCCGGAGAATTAAATAATCCGGTCGTCGTCGTGGTCGTCGTGGTCGTGGTCGCCGTAGAAAGAAAATGTAAGAAGAGAGAAAAGAGAGTGTAAAATGTAAAAAATTGAAATGATAAGAAAGGTAAAAGAAAGTGTAGTATAGATCAAGCAAAGAAGAAATAAAGAATGGAATCAAGAACGAGCGTGATGGAGATGATGATGAGTGGATTGGTGAGAAAGATGTCGTTGGTGTTTGGAAAGGAAGAGGAAGAGGTGAGTGAAGCAGTGAAGACGGAGATGAAAGAGATGTTGGAGGAATACAAGACATGGGCGAGAGCGATGACAACAGCGAGCAAGAAGGAACCGAAGAAGGTTGAAAAGGTGTTGAAAGAGAAGGTTGAAAAGGTACCGAAGGCGAAGGTGTCGAAAGTGAAGGGAGTGGTGGAAGTTGAAGCAACCACCGCCGAAGGCGTGACGGAAGTGGTGACGGAAGTGTTGACGAAAGTGATGACGGAAGTGGAGACGGAAGTGGTGAGTGTGCCGAAGGCGACGAAAGAACCAAAGGCGAAAGTGACGAAAGAACCAAAGGCGAAAGTGGAAAAAGTGCCAAAAGCGAAGGCGGAAAAAGAACCAAAGGTGAAAGTGACGAAAGCATCAAAGGCGTCGGCAAAGGTGGAAGTGCCAATGCAGGCACAAGTAGCGGCAACAGAAGAAGTGATGTTGGTGGAAGAAGAGACAGAAGAGGAAGTGGAAGTGGTTGAGATGGAATACCAAGGAGTGAAGTACCTGAAATCAGGAAAAGGTGTGGTATATGACGCCGAAACAAGCGAAGAGGTGGGAATGTGGAATGAAATGACCCAAACAATCGAAGTAGATTGAATGTGACATGTGATGCTGATGATGTGACATGTGACGGATGATGATGTGACATGTGACGGATGATGATGTGACATGTGACGGATGATGATGTGACATGTGACGGATGATGATGAAAAAAAAACAAAGGGAATAAGACCCGATGTTTTTTTTTAGTGAATAGATATAGAAAAAAAGGTGTATACCCCCGACAGGTTTCGATCCTGTGACCTCCGGGTTATAAGCCAATAACCATCCTCAAGACGTACCATCCAGAGAAGATAGTCGAAAAGGTAGAAGACGGTGTTTTTACGGCGCACTTCCGCTGTGCTACAGGGGTATATAGAGTGTTGCTTGTTTATCGTCACTAGCATTGACGTACCTGCTTCTGTAAAGCAGACGAATTGTAAGATACCGGTGGTATGATTCGAACATACGACCTCAGGGTAATGAGCCCTGCGCGCTAGGCCTCTGCGCCACACCGATGAGAGGTTGCTTGTTTAGTAATAACGTCACTAGCATTGACGAGTTGGTTCTGTAAACCGACCGAAATGTAAGATACCGGGGACAGGTTTCGATCCTGTGACCTACGAGTTATGAGCCCGTCGCGCTTCCGCTGTGCTACCCCGGTGATATATAGGTATAAGATAAAAAGTAGAATCAATTTTATTTGGGATAGAGTGAAAGTAGCATATCATAAACCCCTTTAAAAGAATGAGAGCGTAATAGGGTTAAATGATTCAAAAGCAGGTATATTACCGATTCCCGGTTACCCATAAGGGTGTATATAATATGAAATACTAATATGTGATAAAATATCTCGAGATGATGAGTTATAATGGTTGAATAGGAAGAAAATGATGTATATACACAGGACCACCGCGACCGTCGATATGGAAGCACGCGCCAAGCGGGCGCTCCTACCTCTGTAGGAGGACCGTAGGTAAAGATGGACGGAGGATTATATAGATGATGGAGCGTAGCTCCCTCCGTTGGGGGGCGGAACCCCCTCTATTTTGGAAACTATACGGAGACGTTTTCTTTGATTAACTACATCTAACTTGTTATTTATGACGGATTCAATATACTTATTTTTTGAAACAATTTTGCCATCCTTATTTACCAATAGATCCGTTTTGATCAAACCCCCAGCAGTTTGATAGGCGCGACCATTCCATACATCATTTCGCGTGCCTTCCAATAATTCATAAGTGCACCCATCAATGTGAAAGAACCCATCATCACTTTTATCTCGTCTTTTAGATCTAATACGATTAATGACAATTCCATAATTTTCTACCTCCTTTTCAGTGACCGTCTCGGGTTCAGAATCAGAATCAGAATCAGAATCAGAATCAGAATGAGGATCGAACGTGAAAGTAGACGCGGGTGCAGTGAACGTTGGACCTCCTTTATTATATTTCTTTATAATTCTCAAGTTTTCAATTTTCAGATGCTTGTTTTCAGATCTTAATAAGATGAGTTCATTCATATTGTTGAATTGATTGTGACTTTCTATAATTTTCTTCAATCGTTTGTTTTCATCCATTATTTTCTTGAAATTTTCGGGATTACATTCACTGCTTAAGATAATATCCCTTATAGTTTTATCAAGAATGGTAAATGTCAATCCATTCATACTCAATAATTCGATATAATTTTTAGATTTGATAGTAATGGTTCGTTGCCTTTCAGCAAACAAAGGATGCTCTTTCATTTCATTTTCAACTTGCAATTTATTTTCGACCTTGAAAGCATTCAATAACCGAAAATTAGAATATGTTTCTTTGTGTTGAGAGACCCGACCTGCCAAATTATTTGAATTTCCGAATTTAAGTAATCGTTCATTGGTGTCACTAACATTATCGATGCTACCGTAATAAACACACTGAGTGTTGCGTCCAAACTGTTCCAATAATGTTTTTTCTCTGATTTTTTCGTTTGTTTTCTCTGTCTTTTCCAATAGAATGGTTGTTTGTTCCAATACAATAGTTTTTTGTTCCAACTGCGTTTTCAATTCGTTGCTTTCTTCTTGAACCACTTCGTGTAATATTTCTTCAAGTTTAATATAATATTCATGAATTTCATCCGCCTTTTTTGTTCCAGCTTTTAAACAGAAACGTTTGAAAGTAGCAACATTTAACATAAATATTTCTTTGTTGTGACCGCCTCTGGTGTGGTCGGATTGCTTAACCTGTGGGTTAAGCAATGTTATGTAGTCTTTATCTTTAACAAATTGAGCTTCAAGTAATATTTTTGCTTTTTGCTTTGTTGAGAATTCTAACCACTTCCACACATCATCCAAGTCAATAACAAAATCAGTATTGGTATTATATTTTAAAAATCCATAAAAACTCGCCACAAATAGTTGTTGTTCTGTTTCTGTAAATTTCGCCTTGATTTTCGTAAGGAGCGTGTTTTGGTATGTGGTCGATAACTTGGTTATCGGATTGTTTTCAATCAAATCTACGATGTTGAATGGGTCCATGGTTATACATTATAACCGGGGTTGTATTTAAGTTTGTTTATTGATATTGTAAGCAATAAGCAAACCCTGAATAAAACCACCCCAGCCACAGCGACCGTCGATATGGAAGCACGCGCCAAGCGGGCGCTCCTACCTCTGTAGGAGGACCGTAGGTAAAGATGGACGGAGGATTATACAGAATGAATGACAACCGGTTAAACTTGTGATGTCGAGAGATTATATAGATTAAAATACTAACAACAACCAAATCTCTCGAACAATACAAACCAATCCAGATAAAACGAGACCGAGCCCCTCTGCCGTGAATATGGACCGTAGGTAAAGATGGACGGAGGATTATACAGAGGATGGAGCGTAGCTGCCGATAGATCGTAGATCCCGCCGTTGGGGGGCGGAACCCCCGTAGATCCCGCCGTTGGGGGGCGGAACCCCCGAATAAAAAAGGGATATAATCCCCCCGAATCAACAATTTGTGTGGTGGCGTGTATGGTGGTGATTTTTAATAAGCGTAGTAGGGTGATTCTTGAGTAAGGTTAGTGAAACAGGTGTAACACATGAGCACAATGTCGTGGTCATTCAAATTGCCGGTGATGACGAAGTCGGCTTCATCATCAAGTCCGCAATCGCACTCACAACAAAGACCAAATTTGTGGTCATTCCATTTCGAGGTGAGTGCGGAAACTTCTTCACAGTGCGTGGATTCTTCAGTTGCGAAAAGAGCAACAAATCCGGCAGTAGCAGTCCAGTAGTCTTGGGAGGTGGTGGCAGGTGCCGTAGTCTGGTTCATCGTAGTTGTCATTGTCTGTGTGTCTGGTGGGATCTGTAATCCGTCGAATATGATAAAAAGTATTTCAATTTTATTCAACCGACTTGGAAAATCGGCGGAACATGAAAAAACTTGAAAAAGGGTGATCGTCACATGTCAACGGGTGATCGTCACATGTCACAAAAAAAACATACACCATTTGTATTTTGTTTTTTTTGGGGTCAAATGTCATAAAATGTCATCAAACATTCACATCGTCAATGGATCTGAGGAATCGTCGAACGCGTAAAGCCGTTCGCGCCTCGGCGTAATACGCGGAGCAGTTGTTGCACAGGAGGCGTGTGTACGTGGCGTGGTTCCCGATGATGAAGTCGGCGCGGTCGTCAAGACCGGCGTCACAGTCGCCGCACAGACCGAATTGGTGCTGATCACTCTTTTGGTTGCGCTCCTCAATGGAAAGTTTGACACCAGGTAAATGTTTCACGGGAGGCGCATAGAGGGTTGTCGAAGTTGCTGCAGCAGTAGCAGTCCAGTAGGTCGTAGCAGTAGTCATCATTTGTTGTTGGGTTGTCTGAGTCAGGGAGCTGTCATCCGTCGAATATGAGAAAAAGTATTTCAATTTTATTCAACCAACTCGAAAAATCGGTGGATCATCAAAAAAAAACATACACTATTTGTATTTTGTTTTTTTGGGGGTCACATGTCACACATCACATGTCACACATCACATGTCACACATTTACTTACGCGCAGCATACATACGCAACATCATCTCAGATTCCCACTCACCAATCAGTTGGCACAGAGATGCCGGATTTTCTTCGTTCTTGCGCACACCCATCGCTTTACGCGTGGAAGCAATCTTCTTTTCAAGAGCAGTGCGCTCAAGTGCCACCACCAGAGCAAACGCGGTTTCTTCGGCCGCACGTTTCTCAGCAGCAGCAGTCTTTCCAGCAGCGCGCGCCAACACAGCAGACGCCTTCTTCTCACGCTTCAGTTTCGCAGCAGCGCGTGCAGTAGAACTTGCAGGCATCATCCCAGGTACAGCCGCGCGGCAGTTGGCGCTGTAGGCTGCATCGTTGAACGTAACAGACGCAGGACTCGAAAAGTTGGGACGCTGCTCCAAAAGATGCTCTTCAGCACTGCAAAACCTGAGCACAGTTTTCGACACAATGCCGTTCTGCCTCGCAAGCTTCAGGATGTAAAGCATCTTCATCGTAGGAACCCCCACACATTTGAATCCAGCAGCCCACTCGTCAGTCATCTTCACAAACATCCCCGGGTTTCTCACCGCGTAATGCTCAAGACGAAGATCCCAATTCAACTCACGCTGTCCAGCCTTGCGCTCTTCACTCCATCCAGTCATCTCCTTCTCGCTGAAATAGTTCTCGTGTTTGTAGTAAGCCATATTGTTGTTGTTGTTGTTCGTTGTCCGTGATAACTGCATCCAACAACTATTAGAAAAAGTATTTCAATCTTTTTCAAATCACAATCAAGTTCGGCACATCATTATAAATATTTGACGGTCGCGGTGGTGGTCACATGTCACAAAAACTGGAAGAGGATATGTGGCGGTGGCGGATTTGACATGTGACCGGGTACTCATTTCAACTGACCAGATATGAGTTATCGCTTATCGTTTTCAGATTCAATAATCGTTATCCTACTCATTTCCGGTTACCTATTACAATAGGGAAGTTTATATATAGCGGGAAGTGAGTGCCATAGGGAAAGGGTCCCCGGAGGGGATGGTCACATGGCACAGGATGGACGAGGATGACGCAAAGGGATACCTCACCCAGAACCCAAACGAATCAAGCAACCATATACCACCCTCCGCCGAAATATTATCGCCGATTAGGTTGAACCCTCATCCAAGATCACACACATCACACCCTCACCCAAGTCCACATATCACACATCACACCCTCACCCAAGTCCACATATCACACATCACACCCTCATCCAAGATCAAGACCATCAACAATCACACCCTCACCCAAGTCCACATATCACACATCACACCCTCATCCAAGATCAAGACCATCAACAATCACACCCTCACCCAAGTCCACATATCACACA
>Ga0209190_1000012_pt1 | contig 142426 bp, 116 predicted proteins | sample M_140205_XF_Meta_FD_187315 | JGI IMG/M metagenome (GOLD analysis project Ga0209190, IMG submission 187315) | Freshwater microbial communities from Lake Montjoie, Canada to study carbon cycling - M_140205_XF_MetaG (SPAdes) (version 2) | ecosystem: Environmental > Aquatic > Freshwater > Lake... | reverse complement strand
GCTGCGGGTGTGGCTGGTGCTGCGGGTCCGGGTGTGGCTGGTGCTGCGGGTGTGGCTGGTGCTGCGGGTGTGGCTGGTGCTGCGGGTGTGGCTGGTGTGGCTGGCGCCCCTTCTGCCGACAAAGATGGCGAAAAGAAGCCCGCATTTAATTTAGGCCCCGAAATTCCAGGCGATATTTCGATTCATAGCGAGTCATTTGTCTTGGAAAAGAAGGATCACGCACAGAAACTTCTGACATTTCTGGTGAAGAACGGCCTGCCTTATTATATTCAACTAGAACTGAAACCCGGTAAACAACTCAATAAACACGATACAGAGATTTTTGATTTGCGCCGTATCTTATGCGGGAAATTCGCGACGGAGAAGGATTTTGAAACGGATGGCAAGATTCCAGATAAAAAGCGCGACTTGTATTTCAAGGCATCCGACCAGGTAGGTATTGCTGATGGTGATACAATGGGTAACGAGTATCCCGATGATGTATTTATTTATACAGGAGAGAAGGGACAGATCGACCCTAGCTCGACCGATAAATCCATCAAAATCGCAATCGCTGGAAATAATAATGGGCCCGTCGTTGTGCTAGATTCGCGCCGTTTGTATAAACTGACGGGAGATGGAAGCCCGGAATCCATAGATAATTTTGACCCTGATGTGCTGAAATACGGCGAAAAAGTCGACCCAAGCGAATTCCGAATCCAGGTTGCGCCAATGTCCGATGACGAATTCAAAAAGGCGGTGGCGACATCATCGGATGGAGCGAAGAAGGGGAAGAAGGTCGTCACCGATGATACCAATAGTTATGTAGTAAATCTATCGGTGGGTTGTAAGGTGACCTCTATCCAAACTCTACGCAAATCTCTCGAGATGGTGAGATTGAATCTTGAAAAAGATGATGAAGATATCAGTAAAACGAAGGCGATGGATGTATTCAAAATGCTTGTTTCATTATTAAACGACCCCGAGTTCATCAAAAATGAAGGTTTCGATGATTTTAAGAAACAGGTCTATGACTTTTCATATAAGATTCCAGGTGAAGAACGAAAATACGGCTTCGCGCAATTGTCGACATTTATCACTGAAACGAAAGGACTCCCACCCGCTCTCGTAAAAGAGTTCACGAATTTAATGAGATTGCTGGACAAAGGTCCAATGGGTGAAAATGGCGCGTGCGCGGCGTTTGAGTCGTCCCCATTTTCATTAGAATTTAAAACATTAGTTACACCAATGGCGGACGGAAAAGTCAAAGAAGTGACGAGTTTGACAAATAAAGGAAATATAACGAGTATTGAGGGGATATTGAATGGCATCCAGGGTGATGCGGCAAAGAAAGGCGAAGACGCGGCAGCAACGGAAGGCAAGGAAGGCGCTGAAGGCGCCGCAGTGAAAGCTGAAGGCGCTGAAGGCAAGGAAGGCGCTGAAGGCGCCGCAGTGACAGCTGAAGGCGCTGAAGGCGCCGCAGTGAAAGCCGCGGGAGCAGAAGGCGCCGCGGGAGCTGAAGGCGCCGCAGTGAAAGCCGAAGGCGCAGAAGGCGCCGCAGTGAAAGCCGAAGGCACCGAAGGCGCCGCGGGAGCTGAAGGCGCCGCAGTGAAAGCCGAAGGCGCCGCGGGTGCCGAAGGCGCTGAAAGCGCAGCCACCAGCAATATGAATAAACGGGCTTTATCCAAGGATGATATCAAAGAGATAGATGCGATTGATTCAAAAGGAACTCGCTGGAAAGCGTATCTCATCCGAAAATTCGCATTCCCTGATTCACAAGATATGAATATGGTCCATTTTATGGGATGGACAACGTGGGCCGACGAGTTTATTCCGGCGTCTGAAGAACAAAAACGAATACTCCCGAGAGATGAAAAATCAATTACCGGGCAGAACTCGAAATTTGACAAGACGATTGACGATGTTATAAAATTATACAAGGATGTTGATATGGAAAAAATGGAAATGAAAGCAAAAGACAATGCGGAAGAATTGAAAGAAGATGCCACACCAGTGAAATCATCAGCATCGGCAACCGCAGCCGCAGCAGCCGCATCAGCCGCGGCCGCCGCAGCCGCATCAGCCGCAGCCGCCGCAGCACCACCCCCTGTGTTAGTTCCGACAGCGGCAGGATAAGTAACTCGTAATATAATTGATAAAATCTGGTAATTTTATCAATAAACACCCACCCTAAAACGGCAAATAACGCAACGATGCGCTATCATACGCCGTAACACGAAACGCGTCGTTATACCCTTCCACGTATATCATATCACCCGTGCTTACATTATTACAACCATATTCGCCAGTTCCACTCTTCCCATTAATAATCACCGGCAACTTAATCGCGTTGTTTTTATCGCTTAATGAATAAAACTGCCATTTATCGCGGTTGGTAAATAAAGGTCGCCCAATCAATGGAAGTATTGTTTCTTGCGACGGATTGCCGTTGCGCGTAAGAATCCCCACTTGCCGATACGTCGTATCTACAGACCGCGTAGGAACATTCACGCGGACACCCGACGCGCCACCGCCGTCCATTCCACCGTAATGGATAGTTTCAACGCCACCCCTGATATCGTAATTCGGGCGTGTCGCGCCAACCGAGTTATCGCGCAGAGGTGGAACATACGGATTCAATAATACGTCTTGACTGGATGATGGACCGCCAATCCCGAAATCCAATGAACCCGACAGCGGGTCGGTTGACTCGAGTAATACGCCACCGTGCGCGTGGCCGTGGCCGTGGCCGCCGTGGTGCGGGCCGTGCGCGCCAAAAAAGCGCGAATGCGCGTAAATCCCAAGACTCACCATAATGACCGCAACAATAACAAGCGTTATATTTTCAAAACACAATACACCCGGAGGGCACCTTCTCACCATTAAATAATGCTAAACGCGAGTTAGTATTATTATATGTCGTTATTTATTTTTTCTCGGAGGACGCAGCAGCCGGTTTTCCACCTGGTGTCGCAAACCCCTTCAACATTTCAGTTATGCCGCCGATACCACCGCCTCCAGTGACCTGCTTCATAAAACCTTCCGCTGATTTCAACAATGGACCCATATCTTTCATATTATCCATCAGTAGCTTCTGCTGGTTCATCAATGATTTCGTTTGGTCGGTCAAACCGCGCACACCATCCTCGCCGATAATGTTCTCTATATTATCATACGCTTGCTCTAATGTTGACGCATAATCAATACGATTGTCGCTGCTGCCGCCTTTGCCGCCGCCACTGCCAGTGCCTTCGTCATCGCCGTCGCCGTCTTTTCCATCATAACTCGCCGGGGATAGTTTCGTCATTCCTTGTTTTGTATTCTTTTTCCCGCCCTTTTCGGTATTCACAGTCTCTTTTTTATCGGGCTTCTTGGCGTCGGGCTTCTTGGCGTCGGGCTTCTCGTCGTCGTCCTTGTCGGCGTCCTTGTCGGCGTCCTTGTCGCCATTATTCTCCGCGCCTTCCTTCGCCTTCATCCCTTCCATAACGCCACGCGACCCAACCATTTCCAGCAGAAACACCGAAGCAAACGCGGTAAGAAGAACAATAATCATATTTTTACTAAAGTATGACATAACCAGTCCAATCAATGCCATAAGGATGACCGCATTGATGTTCCGATTTGCCAAATGACGCAGAATACTCAATAATACAATGAATAAACTGCCGTACAATACAAACTTGTTCTGAAAAAACGGCGTATTGAATAATCGATTGATATATGACGCCATGCCGGTTGTTTGTCAATAATATATATTTTAAGAATATAATAAAATTGAATTATATTCACACGTTTTATGTTATCACGTGTATATGTCGCGTTACGAGTTAGGGTTATGCCAAAAATTCAATCGGCGAATACACGGGTTTAACCCGGTAACAAGTTCTCCTGAACTTCGGACGCATCATATTTGTTATTATACATTTCCATTCTCACACACATTGAAGGACGACCTCGCATTCGCAAAATCTAATGGCGCCACAGTTGAAATCGTAGAAACCATCTGGTTATCCCCGGGGAATGAAATGGTTGGAATATACAAAACATTTTGGTTGCGTATATTTCAACGAGTGTGTCGGAAATGGTTGAGAGGGCGTAGATTCGCGCGTTCGTCGCGGTTGTATTCATTTCTTCTAAAACGCGAATATCAGAACACTAATATACATATATAGAACCGGAATTCGGTGGTCCGGCTTCGCCTTCTTCGTCGTCGTCTTCGTTGTCGTCTTCGTTGTCGTCTTCGTCGTTTTCGCCGTCATCGAGGTCTTCGCCATCCTCGAGGTCTTCGTCGTCTTCGCTAGCGTCGTCGTCTTCTTCGCTAGCGCCGTCGTCGAGGTCTTCTTCGCGGTCGTCTTCGCTGTCGTCGTCGTTGTCGTCGAGGTCTTCTTCGTTGTCGCTGTCGTCGTCGAGGTCTTCGCTGTCGTCGTCGCTGTCGTCGCTCTCGTCGAGGTCGTCGAGGTCGTCGTCGTCGTCGTCTGCGGTGGCCTCTGCGTTCTCGTCCATCAGCGTAATTTCGTTGATATTTTCAATCGTAGTTCCAATCACAGTGTCTATATCCATTAATTTGTCAAAGCTCGACCGCATTTTTTTCAATAATACACCGATTCGCTTCTTATCCTTCACGAGTTCGGTCATCATCAGTTTCGACCGGGCATCAGCCCGATTATTCCGCTGCGCCGAGAGATTTTCGCGAATAAGATTATTCAAGTGTCGGTATATTTCATCTAAATACTCCAACTGCGAACGATGTTCATCTACCATTGTATCAAACAGCCCCTTGGCCCGCATATAGACCGACAGTAAATGTTTGTTATATTTCATATTGTGCCGCAGAGTAAGCATTTTTTCTATTATTTTGCGTTTTGTTTCTTTCTCGCTCTCGCGAAAATCGCGAGTGGTATTGTCGCGATCGGCTAAAAATTCAGAGTCACCATATTCGTTATTGACACCCATTGTCTTTGTCTGCGTCTGCGTCTGCGTCTTCGTGTGTTATTATTATATTAGAATAAAAAACTACAGACGCATATGCGAGTGCGAGTCCGACTACTGCGCCAATGGTTTCCACCAGGAGCACGGCTTGTGCCAGAATTTCGTATAATAAATATCGCCGTCACAGAAGAATGCCGCGCTATAACTATATGAACTCGCAGATGTTACAAGTATATCCGCCAGTGTCATTCCCAAGTACGTGTCTTCATTCGAATCATTTAAGTGAAGCGTGACGTCTTTCCCGATAATATCGTGGTTGATAAAGTCCGCGAATTTGTCATCGTTACCTTGCGAATAGATGTGATACTGGATCCGGATATCTGCGTTGTCTTTCAAGTATGTCTCTCGTATCGTCAATAGAGAGCGGATATAATACTGATTGGTATATTCTTCTCCGCCGTTGGGGCGGGTATCGTCGCAATTGGGGCGGCGAATGTGGACGGCTAGATGGTGAGTGTGAGTATAGCCGCCGGCGTCTTGGATGCGATAGACTCGTGCTCGTGCGCTCAACCGGTCCTTATTTTGCCAATAAAGTTCCTTGATGCGCGCCATACTCTTGCTTTTCATACACCTATCAATGTTTCTCTCGACGTAGTTGAATATATCGTAAAAGTCAGGAGTCGATATATCGACGATTTCTTCGCGCCGGCCCGCGCGCTCGTGTTCCGCGTTTTGCGCGACGACATCCGAATAATTCATATAATGCGGCTTCATATTCATTAATCGTTCCAGTTTTGTTATGAAATCCGGGTCGTTATCATAATTGTGCGCCATCTTGACGGGCGTTCTGTATATAAAAGTGGACTCTTCACACTCTTCCGCATAAATACACGTCCATATGAATCGTTGAAACTGTGCGCCAAACCCGTCATCAAACGGAATCGTGGAATAGTATCGCTTCTTTACAGTCACGACTGCGGCGGTGGCGGTGGTCGGCGTCGCCACGGCATCGGGGGTCGTCGGCGCCACGAACTGACTCTCATTGTTTAGTTCATACGCATTGGGCTGCGTCCGGTCATTTCTCTCGGAAGTAAGCCGGCCAATATGACGATTCGTGATGTGATTGTAAAATCCAGACAAGAATCCGAGCTTCATCCACTGGTTCGCATAATCCATTTCGAAAAACTGGTTCGGCGTATCATAATTTCCTACAGCCAGAATCGCGGAGACGTCAATCAATGATGGGCGAAAACTGTAATGCGGCCAGTAATGGCAGTTCCCGTAATTAAAGTCACCGCCGACTTTATGTTGGTGAAGCGCGACTTCGTGCGTCACTCGTCGCAATATCTTATGACCTTGTATCTTATAATCGCGCACCGTCTCGCCGTAATTACGGTTGTATAGAATTTGGCGCACATTATGCCCCGCATTCCGCGCATCCGTCATCATTTGCGTGGCTTTATTAATGTAACTTCCCGGGGTATGAAAGAGGAAATCGTCCTCCATATGAATCCAATATTCGGGGCGTAATTCATTGAGTTTATTCCAAATGATTTTCATACTCGCGCGATGCCCCTTCTCTTCAGGAGATTTCATATAATAATCTATCCAGGGGTACGTGCCCCGCATCTTCGCGCGGTCTTCTTCACTAGAATTATCATCCACGCAATACCAGTATCCAATCAGATTGATGTCCGTCCACATATTCAATATAGAATTCACGGTTTGTTGAAAGAGGTCAAAACGTTTACACGTGGTAAATGTTATAATGACGCGGGGAGTGGTGTGAAGATTGCGGTTGACAATAATGACTGACGGGGTTTGTGCTGGCATATTTTTATCCAGATACGGCAACGTATGAATCGGGCGCGATAAATGAAATTCGCGCGCCGCGCCGTGAGCGCCGTCCGCGATTTTCAACAGTTCGCACGGCGCCACCAACGCATCCCTCACTTTCGCGAAAAGTCGGTTCCATGTTTCAATATCATCGTCACTATAGATGTCATTTTTTGATGCGACGACGGCGAGATAGTGGTCTACTGTGTAAAATAGACGCAGAATTTCCGGAAAGGTATCCTCTTCAAAAAACTGGCGATAAAATGCCAAATTGCTATAAGTAGACGACAAGAAATGAAACGCCATAATATTATGCCGGAGGATGGTTTTACAGCATTCATATCCGCTGCGTTTATCCGAAATATAAAACGCAGATATGGAATTGTTATATTCAATAATATCGTGGTATTTATCCGTCGCCAGGAAGAGCTTATTTTGCGGGAATTTATTGTAGCCCTTGTATTTGTGGTATAACGCATTCACCATCATATGGTTTCCGTCCGCGCGAAGGATTTCCATCACAGACGCGATACCTTCGATACGTTCTTCGTCATATTCCATCGTTTTAGAGTAATATTTAAACGAATTGTATTTATCGCCCTTCTTGTTATATAAATCACCGAGGCAAAGTGCGCTGTAATATTTCTCCTGCGTCCAGTTGTTTTGCGTGAGAACGCGGAGATACCATTCAATCGCCTTGTCAATATATGCGACGCCGGCATCCATCCAGCTTTGTGCGCAGTAGAATGCGTATCTCTCGGCGAGTCCGCGGTCACCGCCGCCGCCACCGCCGCCGCCGCCACCGCCTTCTTCATAAAATCCTCGCTCTAATACCGCAGCATCCTTGATATACTTATTCGGGTCCTTATTCCGGCTTCCACTTCGCCCAGAATCCACGTAATATTCACCTTGAATCGCACACGAACTCTCCTCTTTATCCACGCACGCAATATACTCGTGAAGCACGCCAACAAACCGCCACCGTTTTCGGTTATTCACGATGAGTGTTCGCAGATACACAAATGACTGTCCGAGCTTCAATTGATACGCATCGTGGGTTAGATGTTCTGGCAAATGGAAATCGCCGTGAATAGAGTCATCCGCATCAAATATAAAGAGATAATCGGTTTTATTAAACGCCATTTGAAGCGCCAATGTGCGATTGAAGCCGAAATCGCGCCATTCTACTTGTTCGATGTGTCCGGGAATACCGCGCTCCTTGAAAAATGCGCGAATGAGGTCCATTGTGTTGTCAGTGGACCCTGTATCCGATATATAATAGGCATCAAACTCCACGTATCTACACAGGTTTGTCAGTGTTTGGACGATAATATGCGACTCGTTTTTTACAATCATATTCAAGCAAATGGTATAAGATTTAGACGGTTTGCGTGGTGGTATTACGATGGTAGTATCATCAGACACTTCGGTGATTAACATCGTATCCAATAGTAATAGTAATAGTAATAGTAATAACAATAATAATAACAATAATAATACGCGGATAATATTATTATATCGTTGTTTTTAGGTCTGTTTTATTTTACTATGATATAATAGCATTCCATACTCCGTACTCCATTATGTCATTTACACGATTCCGCGATGACCCCGACCGCATCAAAAAACAACTTCAGCAATCTACCGATGTAGGGCGATACCATTTGAATGCGCCCGGCCCCGGTGATAAACCGCTTTATATGGAAGACCCGTATGTCCGCGCGCAAGGTTGGGCGGGCAATATTATGACGAATTCCGTGGATATTGAGGCAGAATTGTTTGGTTTATCACGCAAACTGAACCGAGATTCGGTGGATAATTACCACCACGATGACCGCGCGTCGGTCGCAACACGCACAAACGAGATGATTCGGTGCCCGATGAAGGGCGGTAGTTCCGTCGAACAGACCCGCGCCACCCACCCCGCGTGGATGTTGCGCGATGTAGAGCAGGACAACTGGAAGATGCTCCACTTTGACCCACAGGAGAATGTATTTATTCCTTTTCATAATAACCTGAATACACGTATGATTGAAAAAGACCGGTTTGTTCCGCAGTCGACGGTTCCTGGAATCGCGGATGATACTTATTTTCAGGTTCATCCTGCGAATACCAACCCGGCATTGGAAGGGATGGTGGGCGGACGACGCAATAATGAACGCGGTTTAGGCGGCGTGGGCGGCGATGACGGCGGTATCCAGAATGTTGGCGACCTCCGTCAGTTTAGCGGAACAACCGCACTGTTTTCATAATGAAGCGGAATATTATATGTCGCGGAATATTATATGTATCGGAATAATATAGATAGATATAATACCGTAATATATGGCTGAAATCGCATTAATATTAGGAAGTCTTGGTGCGGCTTATATTGCATCCAACCGAAATAACAACGGTGGCTGTGGCGCGCGCGAAGGATACCGCAATGCTGGAAAAAACGAGGCACGGTATCTCCCCAACACAAACATTCCGACCACGAATTATCCGGTGATTCGCCCGAATACGGGTTCCAATGTAAATGACTACAAGAATCCGAATGCCGCAACCGACCGTTATTATGCGCGAGGTGTAGACTTTGATAAAATGTCTGCCGGTGTCGCTGGCGGTGTCGGTGGTGTAGGCATCCTGCGCGGAATTGCGGAGAGAGGGCGCGATTCATCAAACGATAAAAATAGTATCATTACTACGGGACCGACGTCGGCCGCGGCCTCTACGACCCCCTACGGCGAAAGTTTAGATACACAATTCGGCGATAATTACAGCAAAGACGGGTTTACATCACTGATGGGGACCAAAATAGACCCAAGGACATTTACGCATAACAATATGGAGCCGTATTATGGCGCGAAAATCCGCGGGACGACGACTGGCGCGAATATGCACGAAAATGTTCTCGATAATAAGATTGGCGGTGGTTCACAGTTCTTCTCCAAGACCGAGCAGGCACCCCTTTTCCGCCCGCTGGATAATCTTCATCTTCCCAATGGTATGCCAAACCAGAACGATTTCTACCAGTCTCGTGTGAACCCTAGTATGAAAATCGCCAATGTGAAGCCGTGGGAAGAGGTGCGCGTCGGCCCCGGGTTGGACCAAGGATACGGGTCGCAAGGAACGCTCGGATTCAATTCTGGAATGGACGCACGAGAGAAATGGATTGACCGCGGGGTGGATGAAATGCGCGTGAAGACGAACCCCAAGCTTTCGTATTCTCTTGAAGGACACCAGGGACCCGCCGCACATTACATCCAAACCGCGCCGACCACGGCCACTTTAGGGCGAATGGAGAAACACCTGCCGGACACATTCTTCGTGAATACGCCTGACCGGTGGTTTACGACGACCGGCGCAGAGAAGGGCGAAACCCAGCGCGCGATTGAGATGGACCGCGAGAGTAATCGCCAGACGACGACGAGCGAATATTTCGGTGCGACTGCTCCGGCGGATGGTGGTGGTGCCATGTATGCGCCGAAGAATTTTGAGGATACGCGGCGTGAAGTCTATGACGGAAAACCTGTCATCAACCCCTATGCTGCGGAGAAGAATACCGCGACCGAGGCCGATTTTGGCAGGACGAGCTATAAATTTACGCATAATAATCGGACGACTGTGCGCCCCAACGAGATGGGCGGTATCCACGGCGCACTCAAGGCCGTTATTGCGCCTCTGATGGATGTCCTCAAACCGTCTCGTAAGGAGAATGTGGTCGGTAATGCGCGCCTTTACGAGAATGCGAGAATGCCAGTCCCCGCCGCAGTGACTGCGACATTTAATCCCGCCGACCGCGCACCAACGACCATCAAAGAGACGACTGTGGGTCTGGTAGGATATGACCATATGAATGTGGAGCGCCAGGCTGCTGCGGGTTATTTAATCTCTCAAAACACGCCAGAAGAAACGGAGCGTGCTACGACCAGCACCGACTATTTAGGAGGCGCAGGCGGAACCGCGACCCGTATGGGGAATGGCCTCTACAACGCCGCATATAACCAGCGCAATAATGTAAACAAGACTTATAAAAATATAACCAATCACGGCGCAATGTCGCTGTTTAATTCGAATACTAATGTCCAGATTGACCGCCTAGACGCCGACCGTGCCAATCACCGCACGATGGTCGCGACGAATGCGCCCGCAATGATTCCGAGTATCGATATTTATGGTAAGATGACGATGCCACAGGGATACGATGAAAGCAAACTGAATGAGAGAATCCAGCCGGACATCTTGAACGCATTTAGACAGAATCCGTATACGCATAGCTTACAGACGTATTAACGGAGGGCGCGGAGTAACGGAGTCACGGAGTAACGGAGTCACGGAGGGCACGGAGGCACCGAGGCACCGAGAGATTTATTTTATCGTATATAATATAAGCAATATACACGATAGTTATTTTTATAACAATATAAATTAGTATACAAATGAAATTCTCGGAGTTATTCCAGGATAAATACACAGCGGTATTCGTGTTAATTTTAGTGTTATTGGTGAGTGTATGGATATCGCGAACCTACCGGAATGGCGGGTTTGGGTCTTGGATAGCACCATCCGAGGGATATGGGTCGGGGGTGATTGAAGGGCTGTTAACATCCACGCCACTATGGATTGGGGAGGCTTATACATACACAACGAACCCCCCGATCACCCCCGCCCCGACCGCCGCCCAAGTGACAGCCGCTACAAATGGCGCATTGATATTAAATAAGTGTGGACGCGTCTCTAATACCAGCACAACATTTCGTCTTATTTTTAAGCATTTCGCCGCATCGGCGTCGGGTGCGGATAGAAAATTAACAATTACAATTCCACAGAGTCATATTGAAAGCCCAACCTTGACAGATTTGGCGATAACATTGAAACCAACCGTTTCCGGGCTTACCGATGCCGCCTCTACTGCCGTTTCATTACCAGGAACAAACACGGACACGGCTACGGGTGGACCAAACATTACAGTGACAACTACTGCGCCGAACTATAGTATAGAATTTAAATTACAGTCAACTACCGCAATTACGGCAAATACAATGTACGCATTAGAATTGTCCGGGTTGAAGTGGAAATCCATATCAGCAACTCTAACTCCAAGTTCAAGTGCGGACACATTGGTAACATTAGAAAGCACTATGGAAGCCGCCGGGTCACAGAGGTTAGTCGCCATTAATTTACATAGCGCCACCGCAGCAAAAATCGTTAAGATATTCAAGGATACAACATATGACCTTGACCCTGCTTATGCCGCGTGCCGTAAAATAACTACAGCTCAACTGGCGCAACTAGTGGAGCCATCATCAAACGACGAATCAAATACGGCATCCACCACAGGGTCTGAAACCACGTTTAAATTGGAGTTTATGTTAACAAACCCCTATAGCACCGGCGATTTGCTGATGATACAACTACCGAATGTAACAAAATTAGGTACGAACATTAGTATTAGAATTAAACAAGGAGCGCGAACCGCGTCAGATGGTGTCTCAACATTTACAACGGTTCCGGGTTCACATTCGTATGCGACATTTGTAATGAGTGGTTCAAGTCCGATTCTTGCGAATACATCGTCCATATTAATTATTAATGGTCTTCGTACACCCGACACTCAAGTTCAATCCTCAACATCCGAAATTAAAATACAATCCTTTTTAGCAGCCACAATCCCAGCGGGTGTAAGTTTTGATAGTCCCAACTTTTTAGATAAAGGCGTATACACGTTTCCGGCAATATTAGCCCGCGCCTCCACTGCCGCCTCCACCGGCACGCCCACCTCCTCCGGAACGGCGAGTGATGGCACGACATACGTGACCAGCGCCGCAGCGAATGTCCTTATCTCCGATGTGAAACGCCAGATGAACTGGGCGGTGGAGGCACAGAAAGGGTATGAATCGGCGTATAAGGCCCTGCGTTCTGCTACGACCCCGCAGGCGAAGACCGACGCGCAATTGAGTTATGATGTCGCCGTTGCGCGACGAAACCGTCTCATCGCAAGCCACCCCGATTCGTGGTATGACGGCGCAAACTGGCGATACGGCGATGACGGCCACGTGCGTAAATGTACGGAACCGTCCACATTGTCAAGCAATGAAGGCAACTGCCAAAATGTCTACCGGATGGACGTGAGCGGCAACATTGTAAAATCGGCGGAAGGCAATAATATACTTCTGATGCGTAAATGCCCGTGGAAGTGTAACAATCCAGGCCAGACCGGTTCGGATGCGTGCCGTATTGACGCGGACTGTCTGAAAGTAACACGCTGGGCGACGTATTTACCCGATGGAACCCAGATTGAAAAGAACTTGCTTGCGTCCACCCGTTCGCAATATGACGACATTGCGCGCGATACGAGCTCTTCCGACCTCAGCGAAGATGACATTTACAAGCGCGGGATTACGCGGAATTTCAAGGGATATGGACAGAGGCCCGGCGGTGCGGGCGGTCCTGGCGGCGGCGCACCCGGACTCTTCGGTTCCATCCGCGACGCTACCGGCAACATCATCCGCGGAATTGGAAACTGGATTGACCCTAATGACCCCGCAGGAAATAAACGAACCGCGAAACATAATGCGTATTATTATGAGGACGGGTCGCCCGCGGCAACAGCGTATCTTGGAATGTATAACGGTCAAGGGTATGAAGAAGAGTCGCCGTTTAATGGCGCATCCAAACCGACAAATTATTATTACACCACGAACTATTATTATACGGATGGCGAAGCGGGAGGCGCGGCGGGAGGCGCGGCGGGAGGCGCGGCGGGAGGGAAGAGCAATACAAAACCATCGAAGGTTATGCCATTCGAGCAGAGTATTAATCTATAAACGCAGCGAATGCGGAAGAATATAAACACATTTTGTCATTATAACAACAACATAATAATGACAAGTCAATTCCATCAAAACATCCATAACAAATTGGATGTATTTATCAAGAACCGGAAAATCCCAAACATTATTTTTTATGGACCTAACGGCTCTGGGAAAACGTATATTCTGAATCGGTTTATTCAGCAAGTATACGGCGGGGATAAAACCGCGATGAACAATTATGTTATGCGCGCGAATTGTGCGCACGGAAAGGGCATACGATTCATCCGTGAGGAATTGAAGTTTTTCGCAAAGACGAATATTGACCTGAAAGATGGCGCGATTTTCAAATCAGTCATTCTGACAAATGCGGACAAGCTGACGATTGACGCACAATCCGCGCTCCGGCGGTGTATTGAATTATTCAGTTCATCTACACGGTTTTTTATTGTGGTTGAAAACAAGGATAGTCTTCTGAAACCGATTCTCTCGCGATTTTGTGATATATATATCCCGCCGCCGGTATTCGGTGGAACCACCACAGAGACGGATGGTGGCGGCAGCGGCGGCAGCGACCCCGCCGTGAACCTACACACTTACTTCGCCGACCAAGCGTGTGATACGTATAAAATTATTAAAGCGAGAGAACCACATACATTACAGTCGTTGATTCAAGTTCATCCGAGTTTTCTCACGGACGCGGGCGCAGACACGGGCGCAGACACGGGCCCTACCCGCGAAGAATACATAAAAATACTGGATTTGTCTGTATTATTATACGAACAAGGCTACTGCGCGTTGGATGTCATTGAGTTCGTCCACACGTATCCAGGAATGATAGAACTGCGACGATACGAACTCCTTATTATGTTTGACAAAGTCCGGAAAGAATTTAGAAACGAGAAACTTCTGCTGCTGTTTTTTCTCCATTTTATTGTATTTCGTTGTAAAATGAGTTTAGAAAATATTTCTTTTATGTAGAGCGAGCGTAGCGTAATGGACGATTATTCCGTGACATCATTATATGAATCAAAAAACGAATGGGCGTCTCGTCTTGTCAATATTTTAACCCCCCTCATTCAAGAAGGGTTTCGGTCCATCTTTGATGAAGCCGTGAAGCTGTGTGTCGGTTCCAAAGAACAAGACAAATATCTGATGACGTTCCAGAACCTTCTCTCGCGAGTTCCCAAATGGAACCCCAATATCATCAAGGACGAGACTTCGCGAATTAAGGAACGCAGCTCCTGTGGATATTTAGAAGATTTGATTACGTGTGTCCACATCATTCATCTCAAGTGTATGACGGTGATGCGTGTTGGCACCAAGCAGAAGAAGGTGGATATTAAAATCCCGCAACTCTCGGATTTCATTCATAAGATTTACGTCAATAGTGCGCGAAAGCTGTATTCCAATGTTTATATCTTCGAGAAGGGCATTCAACCGCTTCATACCCAGCGCAATAATCGCGAGTTCGAAATCATCGTGAAGGAGTGTATTTATAACACCATTCGCGATAATATTCCTGTGGAAGACTTGATTAAGATGTATTTAGAAGAAACGATTGAGGATGTCGTAGAAGTCACGGAAAATGAGGAAGTTATCAAACAAGAGCCTATTCTCTCGGAAGAAGACGCCGACCTCTCGGCGAAGCGCCGCACACATCATTCATCTACGCGCAGGCGTCGTCATCGTGAACGTGACCGTGTTTCAAGCGAAGACGGCGACGAGGGCGGCACAGGGGGCGGCGGCGAGGACACTGCCGCCAGTATCGGACAACTCGATTTCGTTGGCGAATTGAATGGAAGTAATACGCCAGACTCAGTGAATACAAACAACGACGTAGTGGATGCCGCAGCGGAGGGCAGCGGCAGCGGCAGCGGCGTTTCATTCGGAGAGAATCAAATCCGCACATTTGAAACGGACTCGAGCGAGAGAAAGAACGAATATATGTCACGCGACACAGATGACGCAGACGCAGACGCCGACGATGACGACGATGGCCGTCTGAATATTGGCGGGGATATAAAACTGGACACCTTGGATATTCATACATTAAATGATACGCAATATATTAACACGCCGCCATTATTAGACGATATTGAAGTACTGGCGTAGTATTTTTATATAAATAGAAAACACTATAAACAATTTATAATGGAGGAAATTATAAATTATTGGAACGAACGGCCCTGTAATATACGACATTCGCCGTGCGAAGTTGGAACAGCCGAATATTTCGAACAAGTAGAGAATCGAAAGTATTTCGTGGAGTCACATATCCCGGGTTTCGCCGAATTTCAAAAATGGAACGGGAAAAGGGTATTAGAAATTGGTTGTGGCATAGGAACGGACGCAGTAAACTTTGCTAGAAATGGCGCAGAATATACTGGAATCGAGTTGTCGAATACATCACTCCTCCTGACGAAACAACGGTTTGAATTGTTTCAATTGAAGGGGTGTTTTTTCAATGTAGATGCGCAAAATTATGACGAGTTATCCGCTGCCGTGGGCGATGGCGGCGATGGCGGTGATGGCGGCGTTTTTGACCTCATCTATTCATTTGGTGTGATTCATCATTCACCCGACCCTCAAAAAATAATAGACAACTGTTTACGATTATTGAAACCGGACGGCGTTCTTAAAATTATGGTATACGCTGAAAACTCGTGGAAGAAAATAATGATTGACCGTGGTTTAGACCAATATGAAGCACAGTCCAATTGCCCGGTGGCATTTACATATACCAATGACCAAATATATAAGATGTTTACACAATTTAGAAACATCCAAATTCGTCAAGAACATATTTTTCCATACAAAATCCCCGAATACAAGCAATATAAATATGTCAAGGAGGATTGGTTCGAACAAATGCCCGAAAACGTATTTAAAGCGCTTGAGGCGAAATTAGGTTGGCATTTATGTATAACTTGTCAAAAACAATAACAACAATAATATTCACTTATATATTGTATATACATATTCATATATATAATATGGCCGACGAAGAAGAAGAACCTGGCAAATGGTATGATAATATTTTCCTGATAGACATTTTGATTTTCATTTTCTCTTTTGCGTTTTTAGCAATCGCTGGTGGTGTTATGTATGTTTGTTATCCGCCGGTAATGTTGGCGTTTCAAACTTAATACAATTCGTATAATACCGAATAAATAATTGAAATTGTATGTATATACCTCTATTTAGAACTATATACATCGTATCGTATCGTATCGTATCGTATTTGTAATGTTCAACTCTACGAAACTATTCGTCATCGGGGTTGTCGTCGCCGCCGTTTATTTTGTACTTAAATTTATGGAGATGCGATTCGTAGAACACGATAGCCAGAAACCATTGAAGGTGCTTATCCGCGATTCCATCGTCGTTTGTATTTCCGCAGTATTAGCAGTATTTATATTAAACCAATTCGAGAATATCGGTAGCGGCGGCGGTGGCGGCGGTGGCGGTGGCGGCGGTGCGCCTGCTGTATTTGTGGATACACCCGGGTTTTGATTCTTCTAATCTTCGTGTTCGTGTTCGTCCGCCGTAGACACGCCATTTTCATAATAGTGTTTTCCAACCTGGTTCAAGTTGGATAACATCAGGCGCCACGCGTCCTTATACGAATGCTCGGTATATTTCAGGTCTGACGACCATTTCTCGCAAAACGCACGAACATACGGCGCCGCGAGGGCGTTCTTATATTGGGGCATTGACGGAAACAGGTGATGCTCTATTTGAAAATTGAGATATCCCATAATCCACGTCACCCGCGCAGACTGCGTAGATATATTCACGGTGTGTTGTAGCGCGTATTCAAACCACAGGAGGTGTTTGTTTTCAGGAACTACGCCAGTAAATGTATGCGAGAGAGAGAAGTGGCCGAAGAGGTAGATAAAATTCCAGAAATTAACGACCATTAGGAGGAAATACGACCAGATGAGGCCGCCGCCGCCACTGCCACCGCCAGTGTAAAAAATAAGCGGCAACGATATTTGCGAAGCTGTCATAGAGACCATTTCAAACACGGCGGATGTACGCTCTCCCTTCGTCGTTGCGGAACATAATCGCTGAAATACCTTCTTCGGATGAAGATAATACATCCAAAACAAATGGACGAATATACCGTTTACAAGGGGCAAAAACGTCCACGCTTGAAGCCGCATCCACAACCTGTTCATAAACCTCGCGGTCTTGGGCCCGTTAGTGTTTGATTCAAATGCGCGATTGAAAAACGCCACGAGCGGTGTTGTATCTAGGTCAATATCGTGCTTGATTTTCTGGGGTGCGGCGTGGTGACGTTGATGCATCGAATTCCAGACGGACGAACTTACACCACCTCCGAATCCCATTATAAATGTTTGGATGGCGCGGTCGATGCGCTTGTTACCGGTAAAACTGACGTGGCCGCATTCGTGCTGGACCCACCCACAGCGGGTCTTGAATGCGATGAACGAGAGAACAGACGCATAGATATTATAGGACGCAAGCCACGTCCCCATCCCGAAATAAAATGCGAGTTCAAGCATACGGAAATAAACGTGGATATAATCCGGTTCAAATAAGCCTTGAATGACGAGCTTCTCGCGCATCTCTCGGAAATCGGCGGTCATTGCCTTTTGACGGTCGGTCAATGCGTGTTCGGGTGTGACACGCGGCGGCGGCGGCGCACTTTCCGGGTACATAGGCAATGATTTAAGGACTTTATTCACCCGGTCAGACGAGCGATGATGAAACTCGCGGAACACCTCGGTCGCGTCGGCGGTATTTTTGACGTAATTGATGATACTTCCGCCTGGATGTTTGAATTCGGTGATGTCGTAGGTTTTCCCGTCGATGGTGATTGTGTCGCGGGCGCAAGGGTCGTCGTCGTGGTTGTCCATTACTTTATCCATTACTTCTATCTATTATAGTATATATTCTAGTGTTTATATAATATTACAGAACATATTATAGTGATGAACGCCGTGACATCTGCGTCGCCCACGTTACTTATTAATGAGTTTCTCTCGGGACTGACGATTGCGCTCTTATTGATTCCAGAGTCCATCGCATTCGCATTTATTATGGGGTTGTCCCCGAATACCGGCATCCAAAACACAATGGTGATGTCTCTCGTAACATCATTATTCGGCGGTATGCCAACGATGATTTCGGGTTCAACCGCGGCGGTCGCCACATCCATCGCAGGAGTATCCACCTTACTCGGGAAAGAATACATCATCCCTACCGTCATCGCTGGTGGGTTCATCCAGATTTTAGCGGCGATGACCGGGTTATATAAGTATGTCACATATGTTCCAAAACATATTATGTCGGGGTTTCTGATTGCGTTGGCCGGGCTCATCGCTATCCATCAACTGGATAACTTCAAAGACAAGGAACATAAATGGTTGACCGGGCTTAAAATGGCGAATACGACCCTATTTACCGTTGTAAGCACGCTGATTGCGTTCTTCAGTGTCATTACAATCACGCATAGCAACGACCAACATATCCATATCCCCGGCGGTCTTGTATCAATGTTCGCAATCACAGCGTTTATTTACATTTTTACGCAATATTACAATATCGACCGCGTGAAAGACGTCGGCGCATTAAAGTCGGACCTCCCCTCCATCATTTCATCAGATTCAGTTAGTAAAATCAAATACGACGCGGACAGTCTTCTGAAAATGCTGCCATTTTCGGCGGCGATGGCGTTTACCGGGTTGTTGGAATCGCTTATTATGGTGAAGGATACCGAAAGCGCGCTGGGTATAAAGGGCGATTCGTTCCGCGAGAGTCTCGTCCAAGGTATCGCAAATGTGGTGACGGGTGTAACGGGCGGATTCGGTGGGTGTGTATTGGTCGGTCAAAGTAAACTGAATTTGGCAAATGGCGCGAAAACCCAGTTTTCATCCGTGATAACGAGTGTGCTTTTTATTGTCATATGTCTATTCTTTGGTCGCGCCATCAACGAAATTCCAATTGCGGCGGTAGTCGGTGTTATGTTGCTGGTCGTTTATAAAACCGGTGACTGGGATAGTTTATTCAAACCGCAGTCGTTTGACAGACGATGGGTCGTCACGATTATTACCGCCATTGTTGGGTTTGTGTCGGGCAGTCTGTCGCTGGGTGTCATCGTGGGCGTCATATTGGATAAGATGGCGGCGCGGGTGTGAAGAGATAAAATTGAAATAGTATGTGATTGAAATAGTATGTGATTGAGTATTATACATCATTATCACCTTTACATCAGAGATGTCGAGAGATTTGTTAGCAAAGATTGAAGCCGGCTGCTATGGAACTATGAAAGTTGAATGTGGGAAACTCGTATTCGAAGCATCCGGTGTTGTTTCGTATCCTCCGATTGGCCTTGTTCCTAGTGCGCCGCCACTTGTGGAAGACAATCATCGGGTTATTGATGAACTGCGAGATGAACTGAGAGAAACGAAAGAGAGGTTGGCTGTTCTGGAACAACAAGTCCAACAACTGTTCAAGTTTCGAGAGGCGGTTTTCTCCCCAGCAATGAACGATACGTATGGAAGTAGGACGGACTTTATAAATTTCAATACCAATTTCATAAAATTCGTTGAAGCAGGGGCAACATATGATGTAATGATTGGAAATCATCCTACTCCATTTTGGAATGGTTGTCGGAGGGGGCCGGGTGCTGGCGTGTCAATGACCGAATTTATAAGACTTCTGAAGACTAACCTACGCGCGGATATGATAAACCATTTCATCATCCGCCCACGTGGAACGAATACCCCTGATTGCGGGGTTGTCATCAAGTTCATCATTGACTGGATGGAAACATCGCCCAACCATATCGACATCACAATCTCAAATACAACCGAAAATCTTGCCATCGGGTTTGTCGTCGGTCTTTGTGAGCGGCTTAACCCAGATAAACTGTCAAAGCTCATCATCACTCAAGCGAAAATGTGCGAACATACCGAACTCAAAAACAAAGTAAACAAGGGCGTGTTCAAAAAAATGGCGTTCGATAAGTTAGTTGCGTCTCTTTAAGTTGTCGTCGTCGTAAAGTAATACTAATACTATTTTTTACTATAAACATAAAATTGATTCGATTATGTTTATATTGAATATAAAGGCAAGAATATGATTTATTCATTCATTCGCTGGTTCATTCGTATATTTAAAATGCCCGCCACCGGCTCTGACACCCCGACGTTCGTCCCTGCGCCAGAACCTGTTTCTGACGTCAAAATGGACACCGAGACCGACGCCGAGACCGACACCGACGCCGCGGCCATGTATTGGCCTCTTACTATAAGATCGGTTAGCAAATGCGACCTCTCGTATTTCAACGACAAATGGTCCGAAGATATGATTCGCGACGGAATGCGCGCAATTATTCGCGCTGGTGAACTACCACAAGTAAAGTCCAAAGAAATCAACGTATGGAAGTATCTCTCAGAGTATAGCCCACCAGAAGGCCGCGGGTTCCAGTTCAGCGCAGGCGATGACGACATCGTTTCGTTGGTCCAGTATCAGATGGAGGTTGGCCATTCTGGAGGTTCGATGGGATGGACGATGCGCAATATTGAGTTCATCGCGAAGAACGGGCTCCCGGCTCACCGAGAGCTGTTTCTTGCAAATCATCCCCACCGCAGCAGCGGCGACTAGACTGTATAATACACCGGCAATGTATCTACATTCATAAGAATATGCGTGTTTCGCCCCGCCTTCAAGAACTTCGCAGAGAGTGCTGCGTGCTTCTTGTATTTTTTATATGTGATTTTATACCCATCAAACAACGGATTGTGTATTTCGGTGGACGGGACGTGGTGATGAACCGACCGCGAAATCATCTTATACAGTTTAAAATCGGGATACCGCTCTTCGCCAGTGGATTTATAGAGCACATTACGCCCCTTGTCATCCGTCGTCCATTTTACAACCAGTTTAATTATGGGGTCAGAATTACACAGTTTTCCCACTTTACGCAGGTCGTAGATAAAATAGTCAAACAGCGCACACGCGAGCCGGCATAAATCAAAACTGAAATTGGGCTCTACTGTGGGTTTTTCCGGGTTATAATAGGGGGGGAAGTTGTATTGTGTGGCCGCGTCGCCTTTGGGGTGGAAACTGTCGCTACAGATGAGTTCGCCGCGGAACTTGTATATCGCGCGCCCGAAATCAATGATTTTGAAAATGCGACCATAGGTAGGAACTTTGTAATACTGGCCTTCGTAGATGTAGTAAATGAACTCCTCTTTCGTTTCAATAAACATCACATTGTTTGTATGAAGGTCATTGTGTGTAAACGCGAACATTTTCTGATAGATAACGAGCGTCATTATGACTTGGAATAGAATAGAGGCCCATTCTTCTTTTGTCAATTCATCCGTCATCATAATATGGTCGAGCGTGCTGACACACTTTTCAAGGAGGATGGCCTGGATGGGGAAATCGTTTATTTTTACGATGAGTTGTTCGTCGTCGCTGTCATAACTTCCGCTGTCGCTGTCGCTGCCGCTGCCGCTGTCGTATGAAGAGTTGTCGTCACCCGCTTTTTCAGCATCGCCAGTATCCTTATCTCCATCCTCGCCGCTGTCCTCGCCACTGTCCTCGCCGCTGTCGCCGCTGTCCTCGCTGTCGCCGCTGTCCTCGCTGTCCTCCCCGTCCTCCTCGTCACTTACCGTAGTATACGACGAATTTGACTGAGACGAATCACTATCGTCGTTGCCGTCGTCGTCGCGGTCTCTTGTCTGATTTTTTGGGATTAACGCCGCCATCGTATCGGCGAGTTCTTCCACATTTAAATCTACGACCTCTACGGATGTATCTCCAATGATACACCCATCATCCACGACCGACGCGGTATATGGTTCCACCACCATTGCTTCATTATCCGATACATTTTCAAGAATATGGATTCGGTTTTTGATGTTCGGGAAATCCTCCGGTTGGATATAGCTATTGCCCCCAGTTGCGCCAATCATCGGTTTCATTTTGTTGCGGATTTTCATCAACTTGCTTATATTGATATCCGAGAATTCGCCGCCGCCGCCGCCGCCGCCGCCGCCGGTCTCATCATCTCCGAATTGTGAATAATCAATCGTAAAGAGTTCGTTTTCGTATGTATTGAAAAAGGAGCATCCAACAAGATAGTCAATATCATCAAACACATTGGTGGAAAATTCGCGTTGTCTACACAAATAACTGCCATAATAGTCGACTCCATGGACGATTCCGTGTTCGTGAAGTGCGCGGCTCGTCAAATAGGAGAAAAATCCGTCAGCATACGACGAATTATTTGTATTGAGTATTTTATCATCACACGTTTCGGGCGTAGAATTGTATTTGGGAAGCGCGCGCGTTTTGTTATCCTTCTGTATATCATATTTCCCGGATAAATAACGGATAGGGTCAAGAAGAGGAGAATACTTGACAAACATTGGGACGTTGTTGGTATTTCCGTCGTCGTCAGCAATAATCGTTTCTAAATGGTTTAGGGAATGACTGCTGTGGTCAGCGTGGTCGGCAGCGTGGGCGGCGGCGGCGTCGGCATCAATGATTTGCGTTGGATGCGAGATGATATTCTGTAAATAATACTTTTGGTTCAATTGGATTCCGTTATAGTTGCTTTCATTTACATCAAAAAATCGTGAATATATCGGTATATAATTTTGAATATCATACAGTAATGCGGACTCTATTTTATCAGGGGTATATTTGTGTTTACGGTAATGAAGTTGGAACGCCGATGCCGAGGCCGATGCCGCATTGTCTGTCATTGTTCCTAAATGTATAATACTTATTGATATGATTGATGAATAGAAGTTTTATATTGATTTTAAACGGGCGTGTCCATTCCGTCCATTCGTAAAAATGTCATAAAAATAATATATGCCATTTTTATTACTATAATCGTCTACATCAATACTATGAATTTAGAACTCGCGAAGTTCGAGATGAAGGCTATCAGTTTTCGCCCCGATGAAAACAAGGGCCCAGTCATCGTTCTCATTGGACGTCGTGATACCGGTAAAAGTTTCCTCGTTCAGGACTTGATGTTTCATCATCAGGATATTCCCATCGGGACAGTCATCTCCGGGACGGAGGCAGGCAACGGATTCTTCGCAGCACATGTCCCAAAACTATTCATCCATGACGCTTATAATACGGCCATCATTGAGAATATTCTAAAGCGCCAAAAGGCTGTCCTAAAGCAGGTCAAAAAAGAACAGGATATGTATAAGAAGTCGTCCATAGACCCGAGGACGTTCGTCGTTTTGGATGATTGTTTGTATGATAACAAATGGACGAAGGACGTGATGATGCGCCTCCTCTTTATGAACGGACGTCATTGGAAGGTCATGTTAGTCATCACAATGCAATATCCCCTTGGTATCCCTCCAAATCTCCGCACGAATATCGACTACGTTTTTATCCTCCGTGAACCATATATTGCGAATCGTAAGCGAATCTACGACAATTATGCGGGTATGTTCCCCACGTTTGAGAGCTTTTGTCAGGTGATGGACCAGTGTACCGAGAATTATGAGTGTCTCGTCATCAATAACAACGCGAAATCCAACAAATTACAGGACCAAATCTTCTGGTATAAGGCACAACAGCACGGGCCATTCAAGCTCGGCAGTAAGGAATTCTGGGAAATATCCAAGAATCTCGGTTCTGATGACGAAGGAGAGCAGTCGTATGACCCTAATGCTGCGAAAAGTGGCAAGGGACCGAAGATTAATGTAAAGAAGAGTAAGTGGTGATGGAAAGTTGCCTTGGGCGCGTCCAAAGCAAGATGCCAAAATTAGCATTTTTAACCCTATTTCTTGCTTTTGATTTATAAAAGCGCCACCGGATTCCACCATCGCTTTCATAAATATCGCTTTTCAAATGTAAAAGAGACCGTATTCCGACCATCGCTTTTATAAAATCCGCTTTTGATTTATAAAAGCAACATCAACCTCCTATTTATCCGATTCAACACATCCGACAAATCAAATACAGGTTCATTCGGATTATAACGTATTATTGCGTAACCCTGATTCTTGATGAAGTCCTCTCTCACCGCCTCGTCCACCGAAGACCTGTCGCGATGCCCGTATTCGTCGCATTCTACTATAATCAAATCGTCCGTAAAGCACAAGTCGACCCGATAAGGCCCAATCTGAAACTGACGCGACATAGCGCGTAAACCGCGATACGCATTTTCAATAAACCCGATAGTCGGTCCTTCAATACACATCGGAAATCTGACAACATGTACTTGTTGTGATGCGGTAACAATGTATTTGTTTCTGAAATTAAATGAGTTCTTGAAGAGTTCAAACGCTTCTTCCGTCAGCATATAGACAATTCGGTTTTGTCCGCCATTCTGTTTTTTTGTTTCATTGACTACTTTCAGTTGTGACCTTGTATAATGGATATTCTCTCGGTAGTTCCTTTCCAAGTGTCTTATTAAATTGTATTTTGATGTCTGAAAACAAGACAACGACTCATCCAAATCGCGCGTGAATTCCGGCATAATATAAAAACGTATCTTCCACTTATTCATCTATAGTTCAGTTCAATTTTATGTTACAATTAATATTACAATCTTGCTTGTATTAAACTTGATTGCGTATCTTAAAACAACTTAAAGACATCCGTATATACATAGTATAACATACGCTCATAACGATGTCCTCCGCTTCTTCTGCCAGCGCCGCCTCTTCTGAAACCCTCAACATTGTTGAACTCATCGAAAAAAATCCAATCACAAGGTTGTCTCAAAAATATAACAATCTTCTTCTTGCTAAACTTCAAGAAACCTTTAATACATTCGAACAGCAATTGTTTGTTGCTAGTTTTTATTGTTACCTTAATTATGATAAGAATACTGACTTTGTTGTTGACCTGGATGATGTATGGAGATGGTTGGGATTCACACAAAAAGTAGCCGCAAGATTATTGCTTGAAAGCAATTTCAAAATCTGCGTAGATTATAAAATTGTCACATCAGATGATAGCGACGACGAACAACCATCTCATTCACCAAACAAAGCCGGTTCAGACAAACCCAAAAAACACGGTGGCCATAACAAACAAACCATCAAACTTACTATTCGTTGCTTTAAACTTCTCTGTCTTAAAGCACAGACCAAGAAAGCAGGTGAAATCCACGAGTACTATATGAAACTGGAAGAAACTCTTCACCAAATCCTCGATTCTGAAACCAGCGAACTCCGTGCGCAACTCGAACAAAAGAACGAAGTAATCAGCACCCTCAACCAAGCCACCATCACCCTCACCCAAGAAAAGAAACGCGCAATTGAACAAACCCTCATCAGCCAATTTCCAGTGAATACTCAAACAATTTACTTCGGCACCATTGACAACACCAACGCCGACAACGAAAAACTCATCAAGTTCGGACAGACCAACGACCTCTCCACTCGTGTCGCAGACCATCATAAGAAATACACGAACTTCATTCTCGCGGCCGCATTTCGTGTCACCAACAGGTCTGAAATTGAGAACCACATCAAATCGCATCCAAAAATCAAGCGTCAACTTCGCACCATTGAAGTCGCCGGTAAAAACAAAACCGAAATCATCGCATATGACAGCACCAATTTCACAATTAGTCGCTTGACAAAGCACGTTCAAGACATCATTCACGCTACAATGTACAATGTGGAAAACTTCAACAGGCTTATTCAGCGCAATCAAGAATTGGAGGCCGAGAATGCGAAACTCGCGAGCGACCTTGAATCAAAAAACAAGGCCATCCACGACCTCACACTTGCGAACAATGAACTCCGCGAGAAGACCGCGCAACAATCGCAGGCACTTCAAGTCGTCGCGACTGAGAATGAATCCCCCTTCACTCAACACATTCTTCTCCCCGATAATGAACTCACACAAAAGTTCGACGAATTCGTCGCAACATGCTGTATCGTGCGCCCTGATGTGGAAGAGGAATCCGTGAACCTTGAAGGGCGTTTTCGTCTTTGGTCGCACACGAAACCAACGAAAGAGACCTTCCACGCATTGAAACATTATATGGACGTCAAATTCAAACCCAAACGTATTGACCGTATTCACGGTTATCAGGGTATCAAATTGAAGACAGTAGAATACAAGAAGGTCATCGCAACCGAGGCCGAAAACCCAGCACAATTCAGTGTGGAAACCTTTATATTCCAGTGCTGCCAATTCTCCGACCGTGGCAAAATCCTGAATTCAACACTCCTGAAAGAGTATCAGCAATGGAAAATATCGGTTGGACAGACCCCAAGTGAAACCGATTTGAAGAACCTGAAGACGTATTTAAATTCGAGTCCTAACGCATTGAAGGCGACGATTTGGGTTGAAACCGCGAATGAAGGCTATTACGGAGTGGGTTTATGTCAAAGTTATACCGAATTGAAACAGTCCGCAGTCCAAGAACAAGGCGCAAACGCTATCATCGGCGTCCAACTTTCAACCACCGGCAAGAAGGTGGAAAAACGATTAGTGGGAACCAATCAAGTCCTCAAAACGTGGAACACCATCGCGAAAGCCTCGGAATCCGAAGGATTTTCCACCGCCAAAATGAGCCGCAGTGTAAAAGACAAAACAGTATTCAAGGATTATTATTACTGTGTCGCGCAATCCGTCTAAGTAACGAATTCACACGACCAGTAATAATATCATTATAATATCTTGGACTATAATCTCCGGATTATAATCTTATGTTTTATTATAACGAACTCAAATGAAAACTCTCCAATTTACAAAACCGAAGACCGCGTCTTCTACCGATTTTTCTGCTGTATCTGCTCAAGCAAAGAATTCATCTCTTAGTTTTGGTGGTGGCTACAGCCAGTCTAGTGGGTGGAACGCCAATGTTACATTTACCAAGAAATGGTAGATAAAGCGTATGTGACATTATTATTACTTCAGTAGTAATAATGACCTTTGTTTTCATTTAGAATATTCAAATACTAATCAACGTCCTTCGCTCCCGCCGAGGCCAACCTCGACAACCCGTGGTCGCTATTCTTATCCATCACGACATCCTCGCTCTCAAACAACTCCTTGCGCATATCTTCCACAGTCATCGTCACTGACGACGTCTCGTCCACGTGATTCCAAATACCGCCGCCAACTCCCTCGCCCGCACTGCCCGCACTGCCCGCACTGCCCGCACTGCCCGTGCTCTCGAGGTCCTTCGGCTTCGCATCCACCAATGTCTCGCCGTCCTTCGCCAACATCTGCGTCAACTTGTTCCCGCTCTCCTTCGCCAACTTCATATTCTCCTGAATCGCCTTTGCCTTCGTATCCTTGACACGCTTGTCAAACTCGGTCTTGGCCTGCTCCTCGTTCTTCTTCTTCTCCATCATAAGCTGATTCAAGGTCTCCTCCATATACTCTACCCGACCAGTCTTATACGCGTCAGGGTGAAAGGGAACCCACAAACCGACAGGTCCGACGAATACATCGTGATTCGGGTCCACCTCACGCAACATCTGACAACGCAACTCGGCCTCCTTCTGTGAACCGAACACGCCGCGCACCTTCAAACCGCGCACAGTTGTCTGGAAATTGTGCTTCTCGTTGAATTCGCCATCAAGGTCATCCTCATGTTTGTCTAGGAAGGTTTTATACTCGTCATAGATGTTCGTCTTTTGAAGCGTTTCCTTCTCTTCTTTAGCAAACTCCTGAAAGTCCGCTGTCAATTTGTCAAAATTAACGTGGTGCTTAAATGAAACGAAATTAAGAAACTGGACAAACTTCTCCATTGACTTTTGATAGTCCCAGTAATGAAGAAACTTCTCAAAAAAGAAATGGTCCTTCTGCTTCAAAATGTGTTCTGGCGACACGAAGGACAAACACGCGAACTTCTGACCTGCGATGGGCTTGTCTTCCTCTAACAAGTCGATATATTTAGGATTGGCATCACCGGTAGTAGCGTGTTTAAGTTCAACGCCGGAAGGAGTGGACATAGCGAAATGAATGGAATGGAGCTGAATGGAATGGAATGTATAATATACTACATTATAGATGTTTAAGTTATTTAACGCATAACTCTTGTAAATATTAATTTCTTGACATTATTTATAATAAATAAACACAATGTCTGGAGTTTTTGATTTAGGCGAACTCGTGAAGAGAACCATTAAATATTTGGTAGAGGGTGTTATGGTGGCTATCGCTGCTTACGCCATCCCCAAACGCAGTTTGTCGTTTGATGAGGTTGCCCTTATTGCTCTGACCGCCGCGGCCACCTTCAGCATCCTGGATACATATGTTCCCAGTTTGGCTGTTAGCGCCAGGACTGGTGCGGGCTTTGGTATCGGTGCCAACCTCGTCGGATTCCCTACCCCTCTCCGCGTCTAAATACAACGCGTGATTCCATTCCATTCATTCCATTCATTCCATTCCACCCCCCGTAATATATGCTTCAACTAGTATATATTACCGCAATGGTCGTTCTACCAGGAGTCAATGAATTTCGGTCCTGGGTCGGATTCCCCCCTCCCAAAAAAGAAAGTGGCGCTGTATCCGAACTCCGCGACCGCTTCAATTCATATCATTACAATATCGTAGAACGCGACCCCGACCGTTTCCGTATTTTCGTGGCTTTAGCAATTACGTATATTATCGTTCTCCTCGTCCAACCTACACGATATTATTGGTGGTATCCATCATTTAATGTCACGATATCGGGGTTCGGTAAAGCATTCCCGGAAAGTCGCACCGAAATCCACACGGTCGTCACCGAATACATTATGAAGCGAATGCCGAGTGACGTCGCATTTTTTCGTATGACAGATATGAACCCTGCCACCGCATTTACACCGGTGATTACACCCGACGAAATGTCCGTCACGGAAATGGACGGGATTATGACAAACACCCGTGTCATTTTCATAACGAAAATGATGAAATGGTTCTATAATCGCGCCCGTCCAGCACAAATCGCGCCAGAACTCATCAATGAGGCAAATGGGACGCTTTTGCGGTCAGACGCCGCATCAACTCCCGCATACCCATCGGGGCACGCCGTTCAGACTTATTATTTAGCGAAAATACTCGCACGTAAATTTCCCGCCAAAACCCAGGCGATTATGGATATCGCGACCAAGTGTGCGAATATTCGGATTATGGCAGGGCATCATTACCCGAGCGACCGCGATTTTGCGTGGTGGGTCGTAGACCGGTATTTAACGGACGCGTAGAGTCTTGGCGCTACATATGCATTCGCATCGTCGTCGGCGGCTTCGGCTTTTTCACAAGGTCCGTCATCAATTTCTCATAATTTACGTCTTGTTTCTCTATATCACTATAACCAGCCCGCTGGATTACGCAGACAGGCGTGATAAGATACCATCGGTCCGCGCGTTGAAGCTGTTTCCAATACGCATCACACGCATATACAGACGCATTTCCCGGGTTCGCAGTGAGCCCCGCAAGCCCTTCTTCAAAATTACGAAGTAACGTGTCATAATACCGACTACATACAAGATAACAGCCCGTCGTCTGGCAATTCGCAATCCGAAAACAATCCGGCGCTTCTATTTTAAATGGCGGGAAATTATTCCCGGAAAACAATACGACGTCCCATTCATCGCGAAACCGCGAGAGAAAGGACGACACTTGATGAACTAGCACTTCTGGGTGAATAAGCAACGCGTCATCTTCAAAAATGAGAACGTGGTCCCAACCATTATTCTTCGCAATACGAATACATTCAATATGGCTTTTGGTGCATCCAATCGCACCGTTATTGTCATCCCGAATCGCCGAAAAACGCGCAACTGGCGCAAACGCGAAATCCTGCGGGTATCGTCCGTGGAGCTCTTCAAACTGCTTTTCGAATAATTCGCGACGGTCACGCCGCGAATCCAGATTGATGTAGACTGCGTGCTTTATATCGGAAAATGTACGAAGCATTGTATTTCTATATCAATAACAATAACAATATATATTGAGTAATATTTACTTTTATATAATAATTGTAAATATTTATACGTTTATCGATAGTATTGGTTTATTGTAGAATGACCGCTGTAAACATAACATTTAGCTCGTGTTTGTACGGTATGAAAAACCGACACGGCTACGAAAAACATCTGAATTGGTTTCGCGATTTTATTCGCGTCGTGAACAGGTTTTATCTGGTTATTTATACTGGCGAGAGTGAATACCCCTGGATTTGCGATGAAGTTCGAAAACTGGGGGAGGACACCCAGCGAAAAATAAAGGTCGTCCTCAAACCATTTTCGGAGTTTCATAATTCGAAACACGAGAGATTTTGGATGGATAATAATGCGAGCCCCGGATGTAAACTCGCAACAATCGCAGATTGGCGTCTCAATATGCTGTGGTGTGAAAAGACTCATTTTGTAAGAGAGACCATTGAAAACCGATACTTTGACACCGAATATTATGGGTGGTGTGATGTCGGTTATTTTCGCGATACTTTATCGCCAGGGAGTACGTATCGCGAGAGAATATGCGAACACTGGCCCAATCCAGATAAAATCAGGCGACTTCATAAAGATAAGGTATACTATGGATGTAATCTGTCGCCTAGTCAGTTACATATTGGGTATACTTATCACGCGCGGTATTTTAACAATGCCGACCCCGAGACCGGGATTCCGAGAGAATCATATCCCAGGCGCGCACATTTGTTGAGTGGTGGGTTTTACATCGCCGGGCGTGAAAAGGCATTGTGGTGGTGTTCCCGGTTTCAAGAAATTCTTGAACTTTATATTACGAATAATGTGGTGATTCAAGACGACCAACACATCATCGCACATTGTGTTTTTACGAGACGTGGAACGGCGAGTGGAACAATGAATGGAATGAATGGAATGAATGGAATGAATGGAATGAATGGAATGAATGCCGGAACCACGAACCCCGATTTTTGTATCATAAAAGTAAACGAAACAAACGAGGACGCTCTATGGTTTTTATTCCGAGACTTCCTGTTATGAGGAACACATTCAGGCTTAAATATACAAGAATAGATTATGTATTGTTACAATGATAACGGCTACAATTATGGGCGGGTTAGGGAACCAGCTCTTCCAAATATTCGCAGTGATTGCGGCGGCCCTTCGCAATCACGACACATTCTTTTTTATGCGGCAAGATGAATTAGAGGGTAATCCTGGACATCCGCGTTATACACATTGGACCACATTATTGCGCGGGTTACGCCGATATCTTACGCCGTCCAATGATACCACCGAGAGAATGTTTCAGTCCTTGCCGCGATGGGATGAAATCGGGTTTCATTATTCTGCGATCCCCACCGAAACCGTGAAATACCCGAAACCGCTGCGTCTTCACGGGTATTTCCAGAGTGAGCGATATTTCGCAGATAAATACGCAGAGATATGTGATATGTTACAACTACGAGAACAACAAACCTGGATAAAGCAACTTTATGATAACGAAACGTGGAGCGGCGATTACTCGGACGGAAAACTGGGGTCGACGCGGCGCGAATTAGTAAGCATACATTTCCGCATTGGGGACTACGTGAAGAATTTACACATCCATCCGGTGATGACGGTGGAGTATTATTATCGCGCGATTTCACATATTATTGCCACGGCGCCTTCGGTACCTTCGGCATATTCATTCCTCATATTCTATGAATCACGCGACAAAGAAATCGTTCTCAATCACATTGCGGAATTAAAACACCGTTGTGCGACGGATATCCACGGACCCGCATACGGACGCGATATCCAGTTTCATTTTGTTCGTGATACCATCGCGGATTGGCAGCAGTTGCTTTTGATGAGCGTATGCGACCACAATATCATCGCGAATAGCACCTTTAGTTGGTGGGGGGCGTATTTCAATGCGAACCCCGGGAAGGTCGTTTGTTATCCGAGTGTTTGGTTCGGCCCTGGCGTGGGCCATAATACACGTGATTTGTGCCCGGAGTCCTGGACCCGGATTTGAAACTAGATTATTTGAATATAAATATTTCAGTTTGTAATCATAGAAAATGAAATATTCCGATTTATTTGGTCGACGAAAAAATACGTTCGAAACGTCGTATGAACTAATGAACGATGGTGATATTAGCATTATATTTTTATGACACTATAATATATAATATTTAGAAATAATGGCAAAACAAACGAAAAAACGATTTCGAAAGTCCAAACGCAAGCAATCGCGTTCATTAAAAGCACGGAATAATAAGTATCGAACCACCATGAAATCAAGGAGGAAGGGGAGAGTTGTTATGCGAGGAGGAGCACCGGGGGATAATAAGTATGTTTTTGATGGTGATAATTTATTATCAAGTAATGATAACACTCTTATTCAAAAGGGTGTTCAATCATTATCAGATGGAGATAATGTTAATTTTTTAATTGGAATGAAAGTCGGACAAATTGCATATATATATAGTGGAGTTGATTTAACGCTACCACTCACAGAAGAACTGGAACGCAATTTTAACCAACAAGATATTAAGAGGCAAATGATTATTGGACGTGGAAAACTTGTAATTAAAAAAATGTTGGAAACACCAGAACTTACAAACCGGAGTAGTAGAACTATTACTGGGATGTTCGAAAACGGAGAGGTTAGTGGTATGGGAACAATAGAATGGTTTGATGGTGATAAATACGAAGGAATAATTAAAGGTAACAACGCAAATGGTGAAGGTACATATCTGTATGATAACACATATCCGGGAAAAAAAGTTACTGGCTTTTTTAAAGATAATCGTATGATTAATGGCATCGGATTTATGCCGTGTAAAGACGGCCATACGTATGAAGGTGAAATACGTGGAGGGAACATGGACGGCGAGGGTAAATATACCTCTATAGAAGAAACATTGGAGGGAACTTTCCAAAAGAACAAGAAAAATGGTGTTTTTAAAATTACTTACCACTCCGACGGTAAAATTGAGGTACGGACATATAAGGATGACGTGATAGCACCAGCACAAGGACAAGCACAAGCACAAGGACAAGCACAAGAACCAGCACAAGGACAAGCACAAGGACCGGCATCAGCATCATTATCGGGATCATCAGCATCAGCATCAACATCAGCACCACAAAAAAGTTTGTTTAGGAGGCTGTTTCATCTGCCTGCCCCCAAAGGAGCATACCAACGATTAGCCGATGCCGATACACTGGGACGAATTTAAAATATAATGGTGGTACGTATGAGGGTGAATATAAGGTGGACAAGGGGTGCGTCACCAACGCTCTTCCACATACCAAACTCGAACACGTTGGAAAGATTACACGGACAAATAGAGCATCTTATCGTGGAAAATGGAAGGATTGACAAAAAGAGGAAAAGGGGGTAATGCGTTGCCATGACGATATAATCTTCAAAGGCAAATGGATAATGACATTCCAATAGGAGAGTTGAGATAATAATTGATGGTGTTAAAAAATCAATAAAATACCTGCGGATGTAATTGATGACTATGGTAGTCCCGATTCACCTACCTCTGGTTCATAACTGGATTGAATGGATTTCACGCTCTTATGCCATCATTGATTTTCCTCCACCCCTCCCTCACGGCGTCGCAATAAACACCCAATCCAACTCAATACATATCTGCTTCCATATCTGGTCTTGCTCTATCCGCTTCTCTCGGTCTTTCAACATTGGGAAGAATGGCAGGAACTCGCGCCGCCCCAGTAACTCGCACAGCTTATACACCGTATAATAATAATTCAGGAAATTCACCCGGTCGTCGGGGCAAAATTTCGCATAGGGTCCCTGGATTTCCATAAACAGATTACACAATCGGTCTTCGAGGTCAGGCGTCATCACCGGTGGTTTAATCCCCAACTTATCTTTAATAAATGGAATGTGCTCGTAATATTTATTAAATCCCAGCTTCTTCATAATCTCTTTCGCCTTCTTATCCGTGAATTGGGTAATTTCAATCCGCTCCTTCTTGATTTGCTGTTTGATGCTTTCGAGCACATTATCGGGGATACACGTCGTCTCCTTCGCCTGGAACTGTGCGAGGATTTCGCGGAAATGATTGATGCGCTTATACGCGTAAAAACACGCCTCTTTAGGCGGTTCCTTATAAGAGGGTTTCTCGTTGTCAATGAGGAATACTACCTGCTTCGCGCACTTATTACATACCATAATACCTTCGCTTTCCACCGGAATCATCTCGCCCTGGTGGCAGAATTGGCAAATATCCGTAGGGTAGACATATTTAGAAACATCCATATACGTCTGGTCAATACTCGCCAGATACTTTTCTACATTATTGTGCTGGTTTTTGAAAAGTTCCTCCGTTTTCTTCGCTTCGGGGAGATTGAAGAACGCATTTAGGGATTTTGTTTTCATTGAACCGCCGCTGGTTATGGTTTTCTTGGTCTCAAAATACTCAAAGATATACTCACTGTTGTGGAGGTAGTAGTTTTTATAGTCTTGTTGGTGCTTTTTAATGGTCGCATTGATTTCTTTAATACGGTCACGGATTTCGAGGCATTCGTCTATACTGCTCGGCCGCGGAATCGCTTCTTTGCTTCGCAAATCCGCGATTCCACGACCTCGCGCTTCGCCGCTAGAATCCACGTCATCGTTGCTAGAATCCACATCATCACATCCTATCGCACCTCCCCCCGCCAATTGAACGTAGTTCCCGCCGTTGGGGGGCGGAACCCCCCCCGCCAATTGAACGTAGTTCCCGCCGTTGGGGGGCGGAACCCCCGTAGTCCCGCCGTTGGGGGGCGGACACCCCCCACGTATAAATTGTAATCGTTCCTTTAGGGAATTTCTCTCAACGATGAGACCTGGAATAATCATATCTTGTATATATTGAAACTCGGTCTGTAACTCTTTATGTTTGCTATCTAGTGTAGTTATACTGCGCTCATCCAGCATAATCTTTTTAGGAGGCTTATACTTAAATAATGACATCGTTCTATCACCGCCGCCGCCGCCACCGCTGCCGTTATTGTAGTATAAGAAGGTTTAGCAATTTTTGTTTAATTTGTATTTCGTTGATTTATCAATGATTTATTATTAATGATTATTTCGTATAATATGTCAAATTCGCGAATTTTTTTTCTTTTTGAATAGTATAACAAGCATTTTACAATGGGTGGAGGACTTATGCAACTTGTCGCCTATGGCGCCCAAGACGTTTACCTGACTGGTAACCCCCAGATTACTTTCTGGAAGGTTTCCTACAAGCGTCACACCAACTTCGCTATGGAGTCTATTGAGCAGACTTTTAACGGCCAGGCTGACTTCGGTCGCCGTGTGACCTGCACCATCTCCCGTAACGGTGATTTGGCGTACCGCACCTACCTTCAGGTTACTCTCCCCGAGATTAGCCAGTCCCTCAAGAACACTTCCGGCAGTGCCGGCGTTTATGCCCGTTGGCTCGACTTCCCCGGTGAGCAGCTCATCTCTCAAGTTGAGGTTGAGATCGGTGGCCAGCGCATTGACCGCCAATACGGCGACTGGATGCACATCTGGAACCAGCTCACTATGTCCACCGAGCAGCAGCGCGGTTACTTCAAGATGATCGGCAACACCAGCCAGCTCACCTTCATCACCGACCCCTCCTTCAACGACATTGACGGCCCTTGCGATGCCAACGCTCCTCGCCAGGTTTGCGCCCCCCGCAATGCTCTCCCCGAGACCACCCTCTACGTCCCCCTCCAGTTCTGGTTCTGCCGCAACCCCGGTCTGGCCCTGCCCCTCATCGCTCTTCAATACCACGAGGTCAAGATTAACCTTGATATCCGCCCCATTGAGGAGTGCTTGTGGGCCATGTCCAGCCTCAACGACGCCTCCACCACCATCAAGGTCACCTCCGCCTACAACCAGTCCCTCGTCGCCGCTTCCCTCTACGTCGACTACGTCTTCCTCGACACCGATGAGCGCAGACGTATGGCCCAGAACCCCCACGAGTACCTCATCGAGCAACTTCAGTTCACCGGTGATGAGTCCGTCGGTTCTTCTTCCAACAAGATCAAGCTCAACTTTAACCACCCCGTTAAGGAGCTCATCTGGGTCGTCCAGCCCGACAAGAACGTTGACTACTGCTCTTCCCTCGAGAGGGGCTCCGTCCTCAACCGCCTCCTCGGCGCACAGCCCTTCAACTACACCGATGCCGTCGATGCCCTCCCCAACGCCATTATGGCATTCGGTTCTCACGACTCTGTCGCCAACAACACCGGCTCTTACATCAGCGCTTCCGGCCTCTTCAATGACGCCGCCGCCCAGGATGTCTACACCACCGGCACTTCTTGGTGGCACGGGGCTGACCAGTCGGCCACCGGCACTTACAACCTCCCCAACTTCGGAAGCGGCCTTGCCTCCGGTGTCTCTGATGCCGGCACTTTTGTCCTCACCGAGACTTCTCTCGACATGCACTGCTGGGGTGAGAACCCAGTCGTGACTGCCAAGCTCCAGCTTAACGGCCAGGACCGCTTCTCTGAGCGCGAAGGAACCTACTTCGACCTCGTTCAGCCTTGGCAGCACCACACTCGCGCCCCAGACACCGGAATCAACCTCTATTCCTTCGCTCTGAGGCCCGAGGAGCACCAGCCTTCCGGCTCGTGCAACTTTTCTCGTATTGATAACGCTACCCTTCAGCTTGTTCTTTCCAACGCCACCGTTGAGGGAACTAACACTGCCAAGGTTCGCGTGTATGCCGTGAACTACAATGTTTTGAGGGTTATGTCGGGCATGGGGGGCCTCGCCTATAGCAATTAATTTTTTTGTTACGAGTTATCGTCACATATTTTTATTTCAAACTATGAAAAAATATGTGTCATTCTTTGAGTTTTAATTTCAATTTTTCACTCCTAAAAATTGAAATTATTTATTCTATTTTAATGGAATACATACCGACTACATATTCATTCCGCGACACATTCGTTACGCTACTCTTCATTACGCTATGAGCCACCAATTCCAACAACAATACGACTATATCACCCAGCAATACGGCTCCGCTGCCGCCGTCGTCGACTCCGACTCTGTCTCCGTTACCTTCAAACCCGGCCACACGAAATCTCTCGGACGCGCCGCCAACCAAATGAAAAATCCGCTCTGGGAAATCACAAACCCACAAACCGGCGAAGTCACATCGGTTATTATGTATTGCGAACCAAATGAATACTGCGAATTATGCCCCAGGAGCTACCAAAAAATACTGGACTACGAAGCAACCCACAACAAAGGCGAGAAACTCACGTGGTATAAAACCACAAACGGATATATTTCGTGTCACAATAACGTCTTCATCCATCAAGTGATTATGGACATGTGGGGGAATGGAAAAGGCACGAGCATCGTGAGCGTCGACCACATCGACCGAAATCCTCTGAACAACCGCTACGACAATTTGCGCATTGCGACGATGCAAGAACAGCAAAAAAACAGCAAAGGAACTGCGGATGACGGAACCAAACGCGAGAGAAAACATAGTGCTCGCGCTCTTCCCGCCGGTATCACCCAAGATATGATGAAGAAGTACGTCGTGTATTATTTTGAATACTTGGATAAAGAACACACGCGGACGAGAGAATTCTTCAAGGTTGAAACGCACCCCAAACTTGAAAAACCGTGGATGACGAGCAAATCCGAAAAAGTATCGCTTCTTGACAAATTAAAATCAGCGAATGATGTCGTCAGCGATTTGGATAAGGGCATCTTCCCCGAAGATACCGCACCCGCTGCGGTGCTCCCGAAGTATATCTCGCTTATCGTGAAAAGAGAAAAACCTCACTTGGTATATGAAAGAAAAAGACAAGAAGACGGTGTTCGTGAAGAAATGCGTATGGTATTGCCCGCAAATTATATACTCAAAGATGAAATCGTGAAGATGAAGCAAAAAGTAGAGGCGAAATACGTGGTGATGTTGGATTAACGGGCTGATTTGATTCGGCAATGTCCCAGAATATTCACGAACATATTCAACTACCATTGATTCATTGATTCATTGATTTTTTCGTAAACTATGTTGTTTTTTTCGGATTGGTTTCGCTAGGTAAAATATAAAATATAAAATATACAACCACTATATATCTCGTATATTCATAAATAGAACTAATGGAATTATTCAATTATAAAGGCGCATTAGACATAAACTACGCAAGAATTCAACATTTAGATACATTACAATTGAACTTCAATAATAAAACTGTTTTAGAAACTGGGTGTGGTGGTAGAGGTGATATAACCAGATATTTATTAAGTAAACACGCAATTGTAACGTTAAATGATTATAGAAAAGATAATATAATGGAATTATTGAAGTCAATACAGAAGAAATTAGATTTCAATACGTGGGATTTGAATCAACCGTTTCAGCTAGATAAAAAATACGATATCATTGTCTGTTATGGCACATTGTATCATTTGAATAACCCAGAACAGGCTATTGCGAACTTTGCCAACTCGTGCAATGAGTTTTTGGTGCTATCAACCATAACAAACGGCACAAATGATGAATCTATAAATATTACACCCGAACTTATATCATCAAGCAATCAGGCCGGAGATGGTTATGGCTGTAGACCAGGGCGGATGTTTTTATACAACACACTACAGAAATATTTCAAATATGTGTATTTAATCAAAACCCAACCAAGAAACCAAGAGTTCCCGTTAAAATTTCCGGCGGATCCAAAGCTGAATGCGCGAAATGTGTTTATTGGTTCCCATATCAAAATAGAAAGGGATTTACTCGTTGAAGAACTTATTAACGAGTTTGAATATTGATATTATGTAAATCGTTCGCATTTCTGAAAAATCTTCATCGGTTTCAAATGACGGCGCTTTTATATAATCAATTACAGCATCGTTTGATGTATTTATCAATCACACACCGAGGCGTTGTTTCATATCGGATACTCTATATCGCGCCAGTTTATCGTGGAACCGGTAACCTTATGTTGCTTATAATGTTTCTGATTGAGAGATTTCAGTTCTTGAATATACCTGGTATTCACGAGTGTTGGGTGAACGTACCAATCTTCGTACGGGTATTTATACCCATTATTTATGTCCTGAAATACGGAGGTATATCCTCGTCTTGCAAAGATTTCACGAGAGATTTCACGAGTATTATGAATATTAGAGCAATAAATGTCGTGTTCAAATGTCACCGTCGCAAATGTATAAGTGTCAAAGATATCTCTATCCAAGAGCTGTAGTGTTTTCAAAGTTGACCCGTTCGATTCCTCTAAATCAATCTGTAAATAATCTATTGCGTGAGGTGCGTTCATTGTTTCAAGGACGTCCTTGTATACAATTTGGGAAGCGTCGTTGATGAGATGAATGCTGTTTGGGCGATATTGCTTGTAAAGAGGCAGGAATTGTGCGTCGTATTCTACCATAATGCCTTTCCACTTGTATTTGGTTTCTAGAAGGTAGGTGTTATTCGCTTTAATCGGATGATTAGAGCCAATTTCCAGGAAATAACCGGATTGTTTCCCTTGAACCGCATGAATCGCGAACTTATCTTGTTGGGATTCTCCGTGATACATTGCGTTTATATAAACGCCGTTTATTTTTTTAATATGGTTTACCGAAATGACGACTGCGCTGGAAGAAAGCGTAGCCACTCCTATCATAATTATTCTTGAAATATTGAATCCGTGTTCCAATTTATATTTTTACTAAAATTGAAGCATAATATTTACAGCCAAGGCCATAAACCCGCGATGCGACCACTACGCCTTATCCCTCCAACCGACCTTACACCGGGAAAAATATACCTCATCAGAGAAAAACGGCCAGAATTTGCCCACCTGAATAGCAAAGGCGTCTTTGTAAAAAATGATTATCCGCAGTCACCTCATCAGTGCACGATGAGCCACTTCACGAATGTTCAGAGTAGAAATAATACGCGCTACCCCGACTTGAGCCTTCAAGACGCATATTGGAATTATTATGAAGCCGATGCCGTTGAACGCGCCTATACTACCCAGGCTCTTCGCGTGATTACTGGCGACCCAGATTTCATATTTCATATTTGACGATAATCTTGTCATTATTATGATGCTCTACATCCTGCTTACAACCCCAGCCCCAGCCACCTTCCACAAAACCACTGACACGACACTTCCGGCGATGAAACCGTTGCCGGCCGCCTCCAATGTCTTTCCGAATAAGAAATAGGCGATGGCTGGGAACACGATATACGTGAGCACGGCGTAAAACGCCATAACGCCGGTGTATTTTGTAATGTTGAAGTTGAGATTCATGTTCGTTGTGGATTAGGTTATGAAGTAACGAGAGAATATATATTTTTTATTGACAGCTGCGCCGCGCGGGTTCATTCAACCCAACGCGGCCCTAAACGTAAAATATAAAACCACTATGGTGCTTACGATTGTAGTCATCATAGGCATCCAGTTGTATTATAACGACTTTTCATACTAACGCTCCGCTTCGCTCCGCTACAGCCCTCGCAACAACCCCTCAATACTATCCAAGTCCGTCAAAAACCGCGGATACCGCGCGTGAAATTCGCGCATCCTGGCGAAACAATCCGGATAGGACTGGTCCAAGAGTTCCTCTGTTACATCAGCCCATCTCTCAACAACTAAACACGGAAACCCCGTGTCGGGCGCATACAACCGGTCAAACACCGTATGAGTCCGGAGGACAATCGGAACGCAGCCTAAGTAAATACATTCGTAAAACCGATGCGTATCCACACCGCACCCCCGCGGACAAAGCGCATACCGGCTTTCCAGCGTCTTATCATAGACTAGCGCCGCCGGCACTTTTTCAAACGGGTTCGTCGCCGGCGCATTCTCTGTGGAGGCAGCGGCGGCGTCGGCGGTGTCAGCGTCATTGAGGTTATAAATAAACGACGACGCGCCCGCACCAGTAAACCACTGGTAGCACTCCTGGCGTGATGGATGCGTCCATAGACTGAAACACAGTAAACATTTTATCGGCCGCACATTTGCGCCCAATGTCGTGCGAAGCGACACCCCCTTTTCAAACAAGCAAGAGTGATGAAACCGGTGATGCATCAAGATAATCGTCCCGCAGTCGCGGATTCCTATCGGCATAATGCCCACTTTCGGGTGGTCGTATTCATTGTTTTGGACGAGTATCCGAATACTCACAGGAAGTAATCTCTCAACAAACTCCCACGCCACCAGCGGTTCTTCCATAATATAAAACACGACGTGGACATTACGCGCCCGTAGAATCGCGACGAGGGTATGAACGGGAACCTCGGATTCTCTCGTCGATATAAATACGGAATCTCCCTCGCGCAACTGTGCGGCGTATTCTGCGTAATCGTGAATCCCTACATTCACGCGGTTGGTATAACACAGTGTGCTCCGCAACGCGAACCCGATTTGCGACAATTTGAAGATGAGTCCCCCATAAAGAGAACGTTTTGCTTGTTGAATTGCGTTCATTGCCGACCTTGATAGTATTTAGGAGCGTTCAAGTTTTATATGTTTTATGCCGTGGTTATACAAATGACCGACGCCTCCGACGCCACCGACGCCGACACCGCCATTTCCGCTGCGACCCCGCCGCAGTCTCCCGCGCTATCCGGCATAAACGACAAACGCGAGAGAAAGCAGACCGCGCAGATATTGCCGCCGGGAATAACGCATAATATGATGAAAAAATATGTCGTATATTACCGAGAGATGGTCTACCTTAAAAACGGAAAACGAATTCCGAGAGAATATTTCAAAGTGGAGTCGCATCCCAAACTCGCGCGTCCGTGGGTGACATCCAAATCTATGAAAATCCCCCTACTTGAGAAGTTAAATGACGCAAATGAATATGTTATGAAATTGAGCGCGACCGCGCCAGCGTCCGACCCCGCGACCGACCCCGCGACCGATCCGGCGACCGAGTTGCCGAAATATACAATGCTGCGTATCGTTCGCGATACACCCACCGCGACCATTCGCTCGTTAGTGTATGACCGTAAAGATAATCTGAATGGATTTCGGTGGACGTGTAGCCATACATTTTCGTCTCCGACGTCGACCGCGGTGTCTCTCGCATTACATCATTTGAGAGATAAACTCCGAGAGAAATACGGCGTGGATTTATTGGGTATGACACAAAATTGAAGCATAATAAATAGATAAATAAATGTAGTGTAGTATATCATATACGTCGCGCGTAGTATTCATCAATGTTTATGAACCAACCACTATCTGTATCGGTACCGGTATCGTCTTCTATTTCGACCTTCGTAGAATATGACGGTCCAAGCACCCCTACTGTACCGCGCGGAAAACGAAGCGACGTCACCGAAAAAGACTTGGAAGAATTCCAGGCTTCATTTTGGGGTCTTGCGGAGCAATATATATATGTTGATACACGTCAAGTTTAAGCATTTGAAAAAAATTGAAATGATTTTCCTCAAATCAGACATACAACAGTGTCCTACCAGAAACAAACAATCGTATACCAATGTCGTCGTCTTCCAGAAATGCGTCCTCCTCCTCCGGCCGTGCTCCCACACCCTTCTGTAAGGTGTGCCGTGATGCCGGACGTCCCGAATCGGAATATACCAGCCACTTTGTCAAAGATCAGCCTGGCCCCAACGGCAAAGTTGTCTGTCCGATGCTCCTGAACCAAGCCTGTCGCATCTGCGAAAAACCTGGACATACGTCGTCCTACTGTCCTCAATACCGTTCCCGTCGCGAAGAGCCCCGCCGCGAAGAGCCCCGTCGTGAAGAGCGTTACATCGAGCGTGAGCAACCCCGTCACGACGTTTCATTCAATCATCTCCGTGACGATACTGAACGTCGTGAACGGGAAATTCGTGACCGCGATGATTCGTATCGTCGCGAGCAAGACCGTCGCGCCAAACCGTGGCTTCAAGCAGCATTGAAACCAGCGTCTGCTGCTCGCAATGCTCCTTACGCGCATCCTCACGGCCCTCGGGTTCGTTTGAACCTGGAATCACCTTCGCTCTGTGCTTCAAAGCACGCCATTGTCGAACCAGCAGCAGCACTTCCAGCAATCGATGTGCGCAAGGTTCGACTCAACCACGCGTCCAACTGGGGCGATGAAGACGCCAACGAGACCTTCTGTGTCTTCGACCCTGAACACCTGACCAACGAGTTTCTCGAAAACGTCTTGATATTGTCAAACCTCACCACCACAGACGCCGCCGAACACGACTTCATCGCCGAGTGCGACGACCAGAGCCAGATGCCATTCAACTGCGGACAGTAAACCGCCAAAAGCGCGAACGCAGCAGGTAAGCTAAATAATGTGTCTATGAACTAACACTTTTTATTCCATTCCATTCCATTCCATTAAATTGAAATGTTTTTCTCCCATAATGGCATACTCGTGTGAATGGAATCCCTGTCTAAAACACAGTATCTGAACCCGTCTATCCTTGAATTTTTAGAAAGAGAAAAAATGGCAAGAGAACAAGAACGAATCGAATCGGTGGCCGCCGCCAATCTCGCAATCCAAGAACACATATACAGTTACCCGGATGGAACCATCTATATGGGAAATATGCGCGTAAATGACAAGGATGGCGGACTCAGTCATCTGCGCCACGGCCGTGGAACGCTTCGCACACCAGCGTTTGTATATGGTATCTCATTGAAGGATTATACCAGCGAAGAAGCCGCTGAAAACGCCCATCTCGCCAAATGGCACGAATACATTGGAACCTGGGAAAACGACAAGCTTCACGGATACGGGGTCCACGTTCAAAAATCCGGAGATGGGGGTGAAATCATCCTATTCGAAGGGGTATGGGAACACGGGAAGCCGAAGAAGTCAATACACGCCAAGGATGAAGACGGGTCCTACGAGTTGGACGATACTGTGTTTGGTTGATAAAAAATAAGTATCGCATCAGCGCGCGACGGAGAGGCGATGTTCGCCAATAAATTGAAATGTTTTTTTATGATTCGTATAGATTCACCGAGCAATCAATGACGACGACTACCACGACACTTCCTGAACCCAAATACCGCCGCCTGGATATGGCTGAACTCCCACCATACCGTTTGGAAAGAATACCCCCCGCCGAAATGAAGAAAACAATCCCGGGTTGGGACTGTTTCTCCCCAATACGTTTCAAGAATATCTGGAATGACGAAACAGAAGCACATGACGCAGCAGACAAGGAAAAGGCCGACCTTTCCACGCCCGAATCGCGCCATACCCAAACGAAATCCGCAGAAATGCGACGCCGTTTCTGTACGTTTTGTCAGCATCGCGGATTCCCCCTCGCAGTATGTAAGACGCATTACACGAAAAGCAGCCCGGAGTTTGGCTCAAAAATCACGTGTCCGGCACTTCTCGAGCAACAATGCGCGCGATGTGGTGAAATTGGACACACGCCGAAATACTGTAAAAGCGAACACTGGCTGAAGACCGACGCGAATCAAATCGCGTCTTACCGCAGTCCGCTGAGTATCAAGTGGTTTCATTTAGAGAAGGTTGATGATAGCAGCATATCAACTTGGCAGAAGCCGATTCCACCTGCGCTCCTGAAGAGGCACCAAGATTACGAGAAGGCACACGTGAAACCCTCGCGAATTTGGATTGAAATGACTGGCGACCACAAGCATTACACCAATGACTTCCGGATCGTGATGATGGTGAAGACCAAAAACGACTGGTTTGACATCCGGTCCCGCACGGAATACGAAAACAAGGTTCAGGAGCATTACGAATGGATGCGGACCGTGTTGTGGGATGAAACGCGCCAAATGAACCGCGACGAATTCTTCATCGTGAATTCGCAACCGCCGACGTATGAGGAGGCGACTGCCGCCGCAGAGCTATTACAAGCAGTCACCACGACGGACAGCAGCACTGCCGCCGCGACCGAAGAAGATTCCAGGACCACCACTCTTGCTTCCATTATCTCTCGGCTTCCGGAAGGGTTCAGAACGGAGTTTCAGGACAATTGCGCTCACATTATGCGGAATATCATCGCGAAATATATGGAGCATCAAAAGATGTAAGTGTGTGTGTGTGTTCTAACACTTTTTTATTTGGAAAGTAAAAAAATTGAATAGTTTATTTCTATAATCTTCAGTAAAAACATCAAATGGGCAACAAAACACATTTTGCGTTGTTCATTTTGCTACCTCCTCTCTTTGCGTTTATACATTGGATTGGTGTTCGCATCTATTCCAACTACTGTTCGCCTCCCGGATTCGTTGGTATAGTAACGAGCATATTCAACACAGCAAACCCGTTTTGTTCGTATATACTCGAATTATTGGGACAGACCAAGAACTTTTATATGAACTCGTGGATTGTGATTGGAGCCGCGTCATATGGTGTTCTAAATATGATTTACACGAAATGTAAAAATGCTACTGAGAGTTCTTCAACAAGTGATAAATAAAAAGTGTTAGACACACACACACACACACACACACACACACACACACACACACGCACAGACACCATATTTTTTACTACTACACTACTGAACATACTGCCTGGCCCAGATGTTTCTGCGATGAACAAACCACGTCGTCGTGGTTTCGCCAACGTTGCCGCACTCGTCCAAGTGAAACACCGGAATCGGGCTTCGATGAAACTCCGCAAACAATTCCGGATGCGTCCATTCATTTTTGTCCTGCCAAACGGTATAGAATCGAATTCCGCCGGGATACAGTCCAGCCGGGTTCGGCGCGTAACTTGCGAAGCGAACAAAGTTGCCCACTTCGTCATCGTTGATGTACGCCTTCATTTTTTGTATTTTGCGTCGGCTTACGGTGCGATGAATTGCCCACTCCTGATGACGCTCGCTCTCTTCGTGTTTCTTCCAGTGCCTGACTTTTCCAAGGTAGCCGCAAACGCATTCCCAGTTCTTGTTGCCATCATCTTCGTCGCTCCAAAGTCCGACTGCGTGACGCGTGATGAAGGGGTAAACCGTTGGTTCTGGTGTACGGTGTAATGGTTCATTTTTGTTGATAAAATGCTCGATTGCTTCACGCAAAAGTTGAAACCGGGTCTCGTAAGATAGAAGCATCCATTCTTCCGCACGAATACGGTTTTGGAAAGGGTCGGGGTGGGAGGTTCTCACACGCTCCCACGCGCGCGTTTCCGTAAGGCTGCCGCCCATTACTTCCGGCACTAGAGACGCAAACAACCCGGCGGCGGCGGCGGATGCGTTGTAGGAAGGAGGCGCCGGCGGCAGCGGTGGTGGTACGGCGATGGCGGCGGCGCCGGCGGCTGGAACTTCACGGTGGAGTGCGCCCAAAGCATTCATCGCCTCGAGGTATTCACCTTCCGTCATTTTGTCTTGATTGTCTTCAATAACGCGCATAAGTGTTGCTAGTTTCGGGTTTACGGCGGAGGATGACATCGTTCGGTCTTTGATTGAATCACTGTATTCGATGTATTGTAAAAAAATCATTTCAATTTTTTTAGAATACTTCAGCGCATCATTGTTAAATAAAATGTTTATGTAATCATAATTGCCAGACTTACACCAAAAATTGAATACTATGGCGAGGTGTATTTGAACCGGATTTCGGTTTTACGGCAAAAGAAAATAAGGTCGTTGAAGCCGAGGGCACCTCCCTAGAGCCCGCGCTGACCGCGCCGACGGAACCAGAACCGGAACCGGAACTCAGTTCTAATGCCACACCGCCACGCGCGCCCGCCACCGCCACCGCGAAAACCGGCCTGGCCGGAGAAATTAATTGTCCGGTCATTATCTGCGGGATTTGCGAATAACGGTTCGCGCGCATAAAATAGCGGACATCGCGAAGGAGGGAGCTCCACGAATACGTGCGGATGCTGGCGTTGTTGGCGCGAAGGATGGCGAAGACCGCATACGTGAGTGCTCCGGCAAACGCGTTGTTGATATAAGCGTCGGCGGATGTTTGTTCGTCGCGGCATCCGCTAATCATATAGACTTCACCCGCGGTTTCTGTATACTTCCCTTGAACAAACGCTTTCTGCTGGGTGTGCCATAGGGGTGCGGTCCGCGCGGAGGGTGGGCGAAGAAGTATACTAAAATCCTCGTATTTATACCGGACGTCGCAACCGGTGCCGTTATGACAGCAGTCCAAGATGACGTAAAGGCGCGCACCGCGGGGGACACGGTTTATGAGAAGAGCGCGGATTTCGTCGTCGGTAATCACGCCGCCACCCGCCGATGCCGGCGTGTTGTAATCCAGGGGGCAAATACACGAATCCAGGCCGGTGGTGGTTTCATCACCGTTGGTATCGCGCACGAGCGACCCGTGGCCGGAGTAATGGAATACGGCTTCATCACCGGCCACCATCCCTGCGACGAGGGTGGACATCTCCGCGAGGATATTTTGGCGGGTGGGGGGTAAAGCGGACGCAGTGCCGACACCCGCAGCACCACGATTGCCGTCAGTGAGAACCGTTACGGAGGATGTGACGTATCCTAAAACGGTGCGTAAATACTGGGAAACGTTGACGACGTCATTGTAACAACCGTTTAGGGTGGCATCAGGGTTGTTGTTATAATTAATACCGACGAGGAGTGCGGTGCGGCGAGGAGGGCGCGACATGGTTATTATATATGTATATAATATAATAAGTAGTATGGAAGAGAGACACGATAAAAGACCTCGGGAAGATAGTAAGCGCGACAGAGAGAGCCCAACATCATCAGCGGAAAGTAGTAAGCAGAGAGACGAGACTACAGAAGCATCAGCGGAAAGTAGTCCGCATAGCAGAAGTAGAAAACGTAGTAAACACACAACTTCTATAGTGACTACAACGAAAGATCGGGTAGATTTATTAGCACGAAATACTATGGTACAATTTTTAACAAACAGACTATTTAGTCCGGTCCGTAGTCATAATTCACCCCATCACTTGTCACCGTTTAGTCACAATAAAAAGAAAGTAAATGACCAGATGCTACAGTTACGGAGTATGGTCCCAACGGCAAGTAATATTCTTCTTACTGACGTTAAGATATTTTACGAAGTATTACCAAAAGACCGACGTGAGCGACCATTTAAAAAAATGTATAGGTATGTTTTCTTTAGATTCGAGGATGCTATATTTAGTTTAAAACTAACAGAACAAAAGGGTGAAAATTATTTATATGCGGCAGCAGCTTTGCCTTTCATTTTTAGAGATAATGAAGGTCAAATATGCACTTTAGGAAATTTGCTGCAAAGTAATTCTTCAGTGGAGTCTGCTAGTTTTAGGTTAGGCCCAGATGACAGCTACGAGAAAAGTAAGAATTGTAGAGTTGACGGTAAAAATAGTATGCTTCGCCGGTATATTAGGAGTCCCACAAAACATGGTAGACCGCAGGAGTATGATAATTTGGTAGAAGCATTACAAGAAGCAAATGATTCTAACGAGTTACAAATGGTTGTTCCCAATCCCGAATCGTTAGGTATGTTATTACTCAAATTAGGTGTAGGTACTGAAGCGGAAGCTGATGCTATAAAGCAAATATTCAGAAATAACGAAAACGTTCGATTTCCTGATATGGAACCACAAGAAACAGAAGCCGCCATCGATAAAGGAACACACCTAACAAAAATGTTACAAAAAGCAGTCAGCAGTAGTAGAGGCGGTAGTCGCCGTTCGTCAAAAAGGCGTAAATCGCGAACAATGAAAAAGAGAAAATAATATCAACATAAATATATAATTTATTTATTTATGGACCCCGGAAGTTCATCACATTCATCGAAAGGGTCAAGGTCGTCGTCAAAAGGGTCAAGGTCGTCGTCAAAAGGGTCAAGGTCGTCGTCAAAAGGGTCATCGTCCGGAAAAGCGAAATCACACCGCTCCGATTTTGATTCTGATTCATCCGACAGTTCGCCAAAACAGTTACCTTTTAAAAGTGTCGAAGACCTATTAAATGAAGCCCATAGTCAACCGAAATCGAAATCTGGACTTACATTAACTACCAGTAGACGAATTCGAGAACTTGCTTTAAATGGATGGACGAATCATTTATTAAAAAAAATGTTTAAGGGTTATTCTAGTAGCGAACCCGCTTCAAACAGACGTGCTACTACCGTTTCAAAAATGACAAACCACGTTCAACAACCGTTTCTAACTCTAACCGACGTTAAGGTTTGGAGGGTGGAGAATAAAGGACAATTGGGTCGGGTTAAACACGACGAAATTAGCTATGTGTTTTTTAAATTAGATGATAAAATATTTTCAGTGTCACCAGCCGAAACAAGGGGGGAAACGTTTCATTGCAGCAAGAGAATATTTTTTGTAGATAATAGTAAATCATTACACGATGGAGGTCATTTGGTATGTTCTTTAGCAAATGTAATAGAATTCAATAAATCCGATGTAGGACATAAAAGTTGTAGACTTGAAGGAAATGATAATAGTTTGATTGGAAGAAAATATCGTGTTGCTGGAAATTCGAAAGCGGACAAGAATAACGAATGTACAAGAATGTTGGACGCATTAATGGCGGCTGATAGCCAAAACAGTTTGGAAATTGTTGCAACAGACCCTGAAGACTTACTTCAAATACTTGTCACATTTGGCGTCGGCCGTTCTTTAGAGATGCGAAGTGAGGAAACTTTTACATCATTTTTATCTGATACAGATAATAGTCTAGTGCGTGGTATGAACGAAAAACAAACGGAAGATGCTGTTATGAAAGGAATGGCACTAGTGGATGAACTAAAACGACGTAGAGATAGACACTCTGGTCGTGGTTTGCTTATGGATGATTGGGGTGGCGGTAGTCGCCGATATTCGTCAAAAAGGCGTAAATCGCGAACAATGAAAAAGAGAAAATAAATACTCCGCACACGACCCCGCCGTCATCCGCACGCATCACGCCGTCCGCCTCACGCGTCCGCCGCCTCCGTAATGAACAACCGGTTCATCGCACACACCTCGGGTTTATCCGCGCTCCGTAGCGCCGTGAAGATATGGCGCAGAATCGCGTCGTGTCGGACGCGGATGGTATAATCCTGCTGAATCGCACCGCGCCCGATACGCCCCATTGACTGAATCGCCTTTTCCTGCGACATTCCTTCCAGGTCTTTCCCAATATAACCGTGGCAGAACTGATAATTTGTCCCATAGATATAGTCCGTTGCTGTGATAATCAAATACAGCTTCTGATGTTTCGCGAGTGACTTCATAATATCCGTATATTTCTGGTCGGTCGCATTCGTGATGGCGCCGATTCCCATCAAAAGCAGGAGCTTCCAATGTGTCGCGACATTAAGAAGCATAATCTTTTCTACAATTTCATCCTCAACGAACGACGTGAACTCATTGGTAATTGCGGTTCGGGTCGTCCATCTCTTCAAATGCTCTAACCGATTTGGAACGAAGAGGTCGTGAAGTGCTGTATATTTCACGGACTTCTTCAGTTCTTCTACCTTCACGTGAAGTCGGTCGGTTTCAGGATTGACACGGGTATCGGACGTGAATTTGCGCGTCTTCTTCTCGTCGCTTGCGTTCGCGCCTCCTCCCGCTCCCGCTGCCGCGGATTCACCCTCGATGTCTTTAATCGACTTCTCGGTTTTCGCGATTTCTTCTAAAATACGCGTATTGAAATCAATTGTCTCCATAATATCCCCCATAACAACCTCCGGGATTTTCGCGATTTGGAGCATAAATGCGGCCACTTTATCAACGTGTTCTGTCAAATAAATGGTTGGTCCGTCGGTCAGTGTATGTGCGTCACTGGTGGATAAATTGACGACGGATGCGAATTTGGGTTTGCGGACCCCGATGAGTGTATCGTACACCCTGGCCCAATATTTGGGTTGGATATTTTCAAGAAGAAGGAGGTAGTATTCCTTGACACTCGTCATTGTGATTTCGCTGATATCCCCGAACATATTTTCGGGAAGATACCTCTGGGAGGTTATCGCGAGACCGCGATTATCGTCAGTGGGCGCGGCGTCGCTGTCGCTGTCGTCGCTGTCGCTGTCGCTGTCGTCGCTGTCGCTGTCGCTGTCGTCGCTGTCGCTGTCGCTGTCGTCGACGCGCTTCGTCACCAGCCCGATAAACCGCAAAATCTCGCGCAAGTCAAAATACCGCATCAACGTTTTGTATGTTTTACAATGTTCAACGCATTCGAGCACGCGGACATAATCCTCGCCAAACATATAATGCGGAAGTTCAATAAATCCCCCCTGGTTGACAATCGGAATCGACTTCTTGAAATCGTGGCTAATCACGCTGTAGACTTCTGCGCCCTTGTCGTGGAATTTCACCTTGAAATCCTGAATAACATCCACGATTTCGTCTTCGCGCGGTAATGTTGCGGATGATAAGACCACATTGGGAATCAGGTTGCCGCTCCAATTGCGATGAATAATCGGGTGAAGTGCGTGGTCGGGGTAGTCCAGTGATATCGTCGGCTCATCCCAATACATCAGAAGGTCGTCCAGCGGATGGAACGCCATCATATACCGCATCGCGAGCAAATACGACCGGATATCGCAAATCATAATTTCTACATTGTCACCGATGCTGTTATCCACTTTACGAATCCGGCCACTGCGTTTGTCGCGAATGGCCTCCTTCGCCGCATAATAATGAAGACGGATATCGTCAATATTGCTACATCCGAATGCGAACGCGATGCGCTTCTTCACGGAAATCGCCGCCTTCGCCAGTGCCAACCCTACGTGACGCGCCGCGCAAACGAAGATAATCTTGTATTTCTCCGACAATCCAAGGGGTGAAATCGTCTTTCCAGTACCCGTAGGCGCGATATACAGCACCAATTTCGCACCGGGTCGTTTCGCAATTGTGAAGAGTTCTTTCTGATGGTCGTATAACTGAAAATCCGCGTATTTAAACACGCAATCGTTTTGCTCGATGAAGCGATACGCGTTGCGAAGAAACCCGGCGATTTGAATATCGCCAATCAATGCGTTTATAACGTGATTTGCGAATTCAATAATATGCGTATTGATACCGACCACCGATTTTTGAAGCATTAGTTTCAACGTATAGTAATGCTTCATCCACTCATTCGACGACGTCGACGTCGTAACACCTGCCGTCGCCGCCGCCGCCGCAGCTGCCGGTGCGTCCTTGACTGCGACCATCGCTTCAATTACATCCATAATGTGATGGTCGTATGTGTCACCCGACCCTCCAAATGTCGTATTCATATTCTGGATTCGCATCAAATCCACCTTTTTCATTGTCTTTTTGGACTTGGCGCGGATTTCAAATGCGCCTATGATGCCGTGAGACGCAATCACGCGCTCCACACGTTTCCGAAAGTATTCGTCAAATAGATAATCGTCCATTTCCGGCGTGGCCGTTATTTTCAGACGCGACATTAAGGAGAGATGCGGGTTGAATACACGATTTACATCGTTAAACCCGTCAATAATCAACTGTAGAATACGCATTTCATCTTCGGGTTCCATAATTTCAACGCTATTCCATTCATCGCCGGTGAGTTTCACTTGGACGAGTGTTTCTCCTGCTGTCGCCGTCGCTGTCTTCAATGAATCCATTTGTGTGTGTAATAAATGGAACGATACATTAAAGATAGAGCAGTTCTTTTATATCAATTTTAGCGATAAAAGTATTATAACCCATACCGCGTGCGTAAATTGAATTAAATATAACAGTGTATTGTATATCACCCCCCCGCCGCCCTGTGCGATATCCATCCATCCTTTATTGTCATCTGATGTCTAAAAACATCCCCATTATTGTGAGTTTTGACGGAAATATTGGTTCTGGTAAATCAACCACGTGTTATGAATATGCGCAGTATCTCGAACGACGTATGGTGTCCGTCGACGCCGACACCGCCACCGCCACCGCCACGCCAGTATTCCCGGACATAACTTCCTTCCGCGAAGAGGTGTGTTTTCTCGACGAGCCAGTCGCATTATGGAATCAGATATGTGATAAGGATGGTGTGAATATTCTGACGAATGTATATAAGGATACTCGCGCATATGCGTTCAAATTCCAGATGATGGCGTATATTTCGCGCCTCGCATTAGTTCGCAAGGCCGTGAAAGACCCGAAAATCAAGTTGATTATTACGGAGCGAAGCGTGGAAACGGACCGAAATGTGTTCGCGAAGATGTTGTATGACACAGGCGATATTTCGCACGATGAATTCCAGATATATACGCTGTGGTTTGATGAATTCTTGACGGATGTTCCGTTGGCGGGGATTGTATATATTCACGCATCACCGGATGTATGCCTGGAACGCATCGGAAAACGCGCGCGTCCAGGTGAGACTATCCAGGCGGATTATATAGAGCGTTGCCACCAATATCACGAAGACTGGATTCACGAGCGCACATGCCCTATCCTGGAACTCCCTGCGAATGAAGATATGATTGAGGCGCCACACATTCTTTCGGATAGGATGGAACGCATCACCGAATTTATTCGGGGGTTGATGACCGCGTCGGCGGCGGCGGCATCGGCATCGGCATCGGCGTGATAAACAACATAAATATCCCTCTTGTTTTTTATGTATAACCATTCGTAAATACACATAAAAATCACACAGAATGTCGTCGTCGTCGTCGTCGTATACATCATCCATCGTATATATGTGGAATTTCAAGCCCAATGAGCGTGCGGGAATCTCGATGACGTGTATCCAGCAAAACAAACAGCACATCCCCGAGCACACCATCGTAACCCCCGCCGATATTATGCCAATTCTCTCGTCGTTTCCAGGCCTCCCCGAGTTGTGGGCGAAAATCCCGCCGCAGCATTGGGTTGTCAAGGCAGACCTGGGGCGCCTCCTCTATATCTACAAACACGGCGGACTATACCTGGATATGGACTGTGTCATCGCGACGAATCCGTTCCAGCAAGTGAACCCCAAAACGGACCGGATGATATTATTCACGGAATTCATAGTCAATATAGACGCGCTAGGCCCGCGAGAATGTAAGAATCCGCGCAACGCGCTACGTGTCGCCAATTACGCGTTCGCTGCGAATTATAAGCGCCACCCCTTCCTAGAAGTGTGTATTCGCGAATGTATGCGCCGTCTAGAAGTGCTGTTTCAGTCCAATCTTGACAAGTGGGTTGAAACTGATATTTTGTGGGTATGTGGTCCGGATGTCATCACGACGATATACCACGCACAGTTCGGTGCGGATGGCACGGGATGCGGCGCGGATGCTGATGTAGACACATCTGTGCGCTTGATGGACCGTGGATGGTTACGACACCTTGGATATGGTTCGTGGCGGGATTAGTTATATACAAGTATATGTATATACATATTTAGGTATATACGTATATATATACGCATACGCATAAACCGTCCTGATGTTCTATTTTTTAGTTTACAATGATGATACTCATAAAAATAGTATAAATACACTGTTGGAATCTGTAAAGAAATATGGGTCATCTTTCCAAATCATCGTCTTTGAAAAAAAAGATATCGATAAAGAGTTCGCCTGTAAACACGCCTCGATTTTATCCTGTAAACGTGGCGGTGGATATTGGCTTTGGAAATCGTATATTATCAACGAAACACTTAAAAAAATAAACAATAATGACGTATTATTCTATCTGGATTCCAAATATTATTTTATTGCTGATTTTATGAACTTTATAGAAGAATGTCTCCGCGCATCCGATTTCGTCGTATGGAAAAATAAACCAAATGAACCAACATTTTATATGAAAAATTGGTGTAAAATGGATGTAATCCAAAAATACAATATGTTTAAAACCGTATTTACAGATAATGCGGAAGATTGTTGGGGTGGGGCATTGTTGTTGAAGAAAACCGAGCGAACGATAAAATATGTCAACGAATGGTTCACGATGTGCTGTGATTATGAAAACATAACAGATTCGCCAAGTAAAATACCAAATGACGCGATTTTCAAAGAACATCGTCACGACCAAAGTTTATTGAGTGTTATCGTCCATACATATGGCATACCATTGTTCTTTTTTGAAAAACGTTATTTACAAAATGTGCGAGTCCCTTTTTAGGTTCATTCGTTAGTCAACGATTTCATAGACATTTGTAATATAGTCTTGGTCTTTAAACCATGGAATCTCTGTCTCCGCAGTAATCAAACATAATTTGCCGTCACTGGATTCAATAACGCTCGTCGGGTCGCATATATTTTTAGAACCGGGGGGGTGTTCCACTTCAAAATACTCAATGGTCGGCGCGCCATCATCGGCCGGAAATGTAACAACCCATTTGAATACATCATGTGTCATTACACTGCCGATCATATACGTCCGATGTCCGTATCCAAAGTATTTATTATCGGTTCCTTTCACGAGATACCCAGGTGTTCCTCCGCGATATTCATAATTGTGCGTATTTTGGTGATTTCCCACCTCGACTTTTTCGCAGATGCCCGTATTCACATCACACGTATACATTACAAACGGCATAATGTAGTGCATAAAATATAATTTCCCGCCGTGAGGGATAAATGATAGATTTTTACCGGACATACGGATTTTTGTGAATTTTGTAGGGGCGGTCGTGTCATGTTCTATCAAATACATATCATTTAAATAATTGTCAATGACATACATTTTATTATTTAAATAAAAAGAACGCGGGTCTTCGCCACGAAATGTGTCATTTTTATCTTCAATGATATCAAACTTTTCGTTCAATATGACTTTCTTGAGGATACGCGCCGGGCAGTTTTTACGACCGAAACCGATGAATTTGTTATCGGGTTGTTTCAAGAGTGTGTAGAATATAGAATTCGGCTCGGTGGTTATCCGTTTCACGTGTCTAAATGATGCCGGCATCGTCCTAGTTGTATGTATATATATATATGTATGTATATATATATATATATGTATATATATGTATACCGAAATTTACGCGCCAAATAACCATTTTATTCCGGTTGAAAGGATGCCGCCGGCACCGTCGCTATTGCCGTTATCTAAATGACCTTCACCGTCACCGCCGTCTTCTGGATGAATATCCAAGCGAATATCGCCGCCGCCACCCCCCATCATTGGACGTTGACGTTGCGAGAAGTCGTGAGGCGCGTCTTCAATATACGCTCCCGCGCCGCCGCCGCCGCCTGCCATCGCTGCCAAAATCACCGACTTGGGACGATACCGCAAAATATCAATCTCGTATCGTGTTATTTTAAAGAGGTCTTTTCCGTAAATCTCATAAAGAAGCATCCATTCAAAGATACCGCCCGTATAAATATGGACGTTTGTAAACCCGAGCTTCACGAGTTGTTCGTATTTATGTAGGATGGTGATGTCATTGGAATTCTTGCCATATACGATAATCATTATATTGCGATTCTGATGGAACATTGTATTCACGATTTGCTCTTCGTATCCTATATCCACCGTGGTCCTGATGAGACAGTGTTGGAGAGACGGTGGGAGAGTATTAATCAAGAGTGTGGTATGTGGAACGTGTGTGTTACGATATACGACCATTTGGATGTCTTCATAGCTCACTTTTGGAACGAGGGATACTTGACTTCCCATTTCGTTAAACGGACGGAAATAATATAGTTATAGTAACAATATTATTTGTTTTTACGCTCTTTTTCGCGTTGCTCGGCGAATGCTCCTTCCGTGCCTATCGGCACTCCACGCGCTTCGCCTCGCGTTGGTCTTGCTCTAATCTGGCTCCTATTCGAGCACAACCTCGAAGATGAGCGAGTGGAGTTCCACCGGAACGAAACGAAGCGAATCTGAGAAACGCGAGGCTGAGCGACTAGTTGAACGATATCACAATATCCACAAACTCCTTCTTAATGCTTTTCGTCGCGGATGACGACAACTCCTCGCGCTTTTTGCGGTGTTTGACACCGCCCCCCCCCAATGACGGGCCTACTTTCGCTTTGGATGCGACGGGGGTTCCGCCCCCCAACGACGGGATGCTATTGGTTGCGCCCCCCAACGACGGGCCTACTTTCGCTTTGGATGCGACGGGGGTTCCGCCCCCCAACGACGGGATGCTATTGGTTGCGCCCCCCAACGACGGGCATACTTTCGCTTTGGATGCGACTACGGAGCCGGAGACTACGGAGGACCCGGAGGGGACGGAGTGGTTGGAGGGGACACAGGAGTTAGCGTCGGAGCCGGAGGCGACGACGATCTCACATCCATCCACCGTGGCCGCCGACGTCTGGTGCGATTTCGCAATTTTACGTGTCGTATTATTCCGAATATTCATATCGGTTTCTATCGCCGTATAATTCTCCTCGATATAGCGAATCACCTCATTTTCAATTGCCCATTTAAAGAAATTCAGTTGCCCCAAGGTCGTCTGGATATACGTCGTGCCATTTTTATGCGGGACATTAATCCGGTCCCAACGACAGAAGGGGTCGAACCGCTTTTTGGAATATGCGCGGAGTTTCAGTTTATAATCCACGTAGACTTTGAATCGCTTCGCACCGGCACCGGCACCGGCACCATTCCCGCTACCCACGAGGTCATACACCGTATAATGCTTCTTTGAGTAATTCGTAACGAACCAATCCATAATCCGCAATGAAATATTGGTCGTTCCATTGATGACAGAAAGCATAATGTCCATATTATCACCGCTGTTTTCATTATAAAAGCGCAGCACTTTATGAAGGAGGAGGTCGTTTTGGGTGTTATAGAGGCTTGCCCCGTGGGCGACACATTTCTGTATCGGCGCGTGCTGCGCGTGCGAGTATGGAATGTCTTCCTTGGGTTGAATACAGGCTAGCATTGCTCGTCGGCGGCGTTCGTGTATTAGACATAATCATAAGTATTTAAACCGATTTACATCGGTTTGTGCCCGATTTACATCGGTTTGTGCCTGATTTACATCGGTTTGGTTGCGCGGCATCGGTATATGATATAAACCCAAGACGTTATGATATATCAGTATTCCATTCCATTCCATTTCATTCCATTTCATTCCATTTCATTCCATTCCATTCCATTCCATGTCTCTCGACCGCGCCGATTCTGTTTCACCCGATAACTGTGTCGCACAATATAAGTACGCGAATTCAATGCTTCGAACTTGTCCAGCTACCACTCCCGAAAATTCTGACAGCGACGATGAAAGCGCCGAACACAGTAAACTCGTCGTGGATTTAAATAAAATGCCCGCGGGACAATACGAATATTACACCGACGCGTCCAGTATAATGAACCAAATGTTACTCTATATGTATCATACGATTCATAGCTTGGTTCATATTCCCGACGGTGGCGATGACACCGCGCGGACCCCGGTCCCCCTCAAGTTGCGCCGCCGCCCCTACAAATACGACAAGGAGGATTTCTGTTATTCACAAATCGGCTATGGCAACTATAAATATACATACACGGTCCCCGCAACGAAGACCGAACCCGAAAAATCCGCCGAGTTTTTGATAACCTACCGCAAGGAAGATAAAGTCGTGGGGACAGCCGATTCAGCAGTGAAGTTTGAATCTATGACGATTCGCACGGATTCGCCGGTTATATTTCACCATTTCTACCGCGAAAGCGACAACTTCCTAGAAAACAACGAACAAGATGATAGTAAACTTCACGTCTATGTGATGACAAAATACGGCGAGTGGATGCGCTATAATAAAATCCCCTCGCGCACCCTAGACACCGTTTATTTCGACGAGAAGTTGAAACAGAAGATGCGCACGGATATTATGGACTTCTTAAAGAAGGAGAAGGAATACGATGAGTTCGGGATTCCGTATAAGAAGAACTATCTCCTTACGGGTATTCCAGGCAGTGGCAAAACCAGTATTATCAAGGCGATGTGTAAGGAAATCGGGTATAACCTGTGTATCTTCTCCATCAATCACGACACGGACAATAATACGGCCCTATCAGCGTTCCGCGATATCCCGCCCAAGTCGGTTCTTTTGTTTGAAGACATTGATTGTCTCTTTGAGAAACGCACCGGCACGACGGAAAACAAGAGCACGTTCACATTCAGCAACCTGCTCAACCTGCTTGACGGCGTCTTTTTCCGCAAGGGGCTTATTTCATTTATTACAACGAATCATCCGGAGAGTTTGGATCACGCGTTGCTGCGCCAGGGCAGGACAGATATGATTATTCATATGAACTACCCGAAGAAGGTGGACGTCAAGCACCTGTTCCGCGATATGATGCGGAAGGAGGCGATGACCGCGGAGGAAATCGACCGCGAGTTTGACAAGTTTTACGAGCATATTCAGAAAAAAACGATTACGATGGCGGGGTTGGTCGGGTTCCTGTTTCGGTATCGGCGCAACTGGGCGGAGAATATCAACGAGCTACTGGATACGGATAAGTTCATTAAAGAGGTCACGCGGAATGTGGAGGACAGTAAGTTGTATGCTTGATGAGATAGTCATAGATGCTTTCAAACGAATCATTGGTTTTCGTGAGTGAGTGATAGGAATATCCCTTACATATTCCATCACACCTTTGTCGGTGTCGGTGTCGGCAAGTTTTACTATAACCGCATTCTGTGTCATTATTTACAGAACCCAAAACGTCTACTATACGCTCAATGTTGTCGCACGGATTATGATTCGCATTTTGTATATTGTGTATGATAATCTCTCCTCGCGTAAATGTCCTCAAAAACTCCCCGATATGCGACGGAATAATCGTATCATCTACGCCGAAACAAATCGTTGTAGGCACCTTTTTATATACATCCATTAGCGTTGTAAACGCAGGTGTATTCCAGTAAGAATAAAACGGACGTAAGGTAATCAACCGTTGTAATATTCGATGCCCTTCGTTTGCTGGGTTTGCGTAAAAGGATAACCAGAATTCGATATTCGGTTCATTATGCTTGACCGCGTTGCCCGTCCACCACCATCTAGCCAGATAAGTTACAAGTTCAGATGAAACCATTGGTAATTGATATACCGTAGTTGGCAGTCCTGCTTTGAAAAACATTCCCCAATAATATCCGTATACGCCAAGTGTAGGAAGAATGCCCGCAGGATTCAACAAGACCATTTTTTTGATGGGGAAACGGTCCGCGACATAAATGGAAAGGAACCCGCCGAGAGAATGCGCAACAAGGGTCGTGTTTTCTGTGATGTTCATCTGGTGAAGAGTATGCCCAATCACGTCAGCGTATCCTATACACAACTTTTCATTCGTTGGGTATTTTTCTATATCAATGTGTCCACTTATCCCGAATGTTGGTAAATCAATTGCGACGCATTTCAATGTGGGTGGTATTGCGTTCATTGTATCAAAAAATATGGCTGATGAGCTTGCGGTTCCGTGGATAAAGACGAACACGTCCGTCGTCGATGTGGAGACCGATGGGCTCTTAATGACACAATGAACTGACACGCCGGAAATATCGTGTGTTTCTTCGTGGAATCCATAGTTGGATACAAGTTTGGTCATATTCTCGGTGACATTTGTAGGTGTTATCGTTGAAATCCCCATAACAATCCACGACGATATGACAAGTTTTACATAAATCAACCAACAAACAAGTAATAATACTATCCACACAAATATCCCAATAATAATATCAGTTATACCTATATTGTTCATTGTTGGTCCTACTCTACCTTCCGAAAAGTGAATTGTTTCCCCATACGAAATCTCTCGGCATCCATCGTTCCCCTCTTCAAATTACAATCCAAACACGCAATAACTACATTTGTATCATTATGACCGTAGTTATTATCCGTCCGGTCCAGCGTCCATTGTCGCCTACACATCGCTTCTTTGTATGCGACCTGGCAAATCTCTCGGCAGTAGTGGCATAGAAGATCGGCGGCGACCAACAACTCAACAATTCGGTCGGTGGTGATTGAGAACCGCGGGTCGTATATCTCGTGGTGTTTATCTTGGTAAATATATGCTTTTCGTTTCGTGTCAATCTCTCGGATGACGTATGCGAGGACCGGCGCGGATGCGGAGGACGCGGGCGAGGAGGACGAGGACCCGAGAGATTTATCCGCCACAGACGCTTTCAAAACCTCAAGCACGAGAGATTGGTCGGGTCCGTATACGTTATCAGGTAATTCCGCGCCTCCACGATTCTTCGCGACCTTTCTCTCAATCACCGCTTCAGGGTCAGCCATTTGCTTCATTTTATCTTGGTTGCGTTTGCCGATGATGTCTATTTTCTTCATAGTATTATTATTATTGTTGTAAACAATGACTACAATACAATACACCCCTACTAAATAACCCCGCGTCATTCCGCGCTGAACGCTGCCTCAATGCGTTCTATCCAATACGGCATCCTGAGTTTCTCATATCGGAAGGTTCGTTGCGCGTATTCCGAGAGAATCTGGTCCAGGAAATCTCTCGTGATGCTGAACCAGTTGTCTATAATTACGACGGGTAAGTCGCGATACAATTCCTCCAGGACACATATACCCTCTCCTTCCCCCGGTATTCGGCGGACAATGACAATACACCCGAGCATCAATGCTTCCCATGTCCGAATCGTATCCAGACCATTCCCGCGCGGACTTGCGACAAATACGTGCTGAGTATACGCACCCCATGTATCATACCTATTTATCGGGGTTTCTTGTATAGACATCAAATCTCTCGGAATTGTATTATATGCGAGTAATCTCTCGGAGTTCCCATTCCCATCCAGATTAAATTGGAAGTTGATATAGATTCGTGGTGCGGCGGTGGCGGTGGCGGTGGCGGCGCCACGCTTTGAGAAATGGATGGCCGACGCACGCAAGCGCGAGAGATGCCGGTCCTGGGTATACGCCGACGACATCGGCGTATTCGTCCACGATTTCCGCGCGGAGAGTGTCCAGTAATCAATTCCATACGGGATTGGGGTTATTTTATTTGGAAGTAAATTCCGGTCGAGACAATTCGTTGCGAACCACCGACGAAATAACGGGGACGCCGACGACGACGACGACGACGCCGTAATAAAAAATGAACCCACCACTTCGTGCGGAAATGTAAAATCGTCCATACCTGTGATAATGACATACGGTTTATTTGCGGCGTGTAATTGTGGCTGAATATCGCGTTGAAATAATGACACCGCATATTCATTTTGCTGGATTAAAACGACAAACCGCTCGTGCTTCGATATGACCCGCGCAATTTCGCCCGGGTCCTGATGCGGGAAATACATTGTTCGGTGAATAAACCCGGTTTTCGCGCCCGGTCCACGTCCGGAGTAATATTCGTAGATTCCACTGATGGAAAAGTTTGTAATGCTTGATGACGTCATCGGCGGCGTTGTATGTATTAGTAGAACAATGATTTTATACCGACTTCAAATATTTTACCAGGACCAGTCGCGGCGCCGGTCGCCCCTGGATTTTCCGCAATCCGCGCGCATACCACAACGGCATTCCGCGGAGTTTCCCCCATTTCGCAATCCGGCGCTTCGGTTCGGACAAATAATAACTCCGGTAGGACGCAACCGCGTCGTAAACACCGTGGCCGTGACTGGTGCCGGTTGCCGGCGTTGTCGCAATGGTGGTGGTGGTGGCCCGGACCTTGAACTCGTCGGGCATCGCAAGCGCGAATGGCGTCATTATACCGGGGACGCGGATTTGCTCAAATGCGGAGGCGGGTGGGATATTCTGGCGTAAATACTGTGCGACAATATACGATTTGTGTTGCTTGTGTGCGGGGTGGCCGTATCTGTATTTCCATTCGGCGTGCATGGCGTCAATAAGGTCCAGGGTCCAGATGAAGTTGGCTTGTGCTGCGCGGCACCAAATCGTGACGGGGTGGTTCTTGTGCGCGATTTTGTAGACGCACGGGTCGCATTCGCTCGCGCCCGCAAGCAAACGCTGTGTCGTACATAACATCTGGACAGCTTCCAGAATGATTTTAGCGATATGTTTATCCATCATATATTCCGCGGTCTTGGCGGGGTCGAGCGAGAGAATGAAGAGGTTCATTGTGTCTGTGTCTGTGTCTGTGTTTGTCGATATATCATGTAAACCCCGGAAAAAAGATTTCAATTTTCGTTCGTTGAATCAACGTATAGGGTATAAATAAAAATAGTGTATTATATCATAAAATGTCTTTGAACCCCTCTTTCGCTTGTTGTGCCGCCGCCGCCGCCCCCGACGCGAAGTTCTCTCTGAACATCAGTGCGTTTAATGGCAACACCACGAATTTCAACCGATGCCAGGCACCCAAACCGAAGTCGTCACTTCCGATGCCGGTTCAGCCGCGTGATGCCCCCGTGATGTTTACCGCGCCATTGCGCACCACTGGATTAATTCGGCCATTGTAAAAAAATATTCCTTTTCTTTTCTCTCGTGTTCCCGTTGTTCCCGTATGATTTGTATTATTCCGAATAATACTGATGATACACATCGTATAACTTGCTGCCGCCTTTCATAAAGTCATCCGGCGACCCAGAATCCAAGAGGTGTAGCAACATCCGATACTTGTCGGCGGGTTGCATAAACATCAGGAACACATCCGCTTGTGTTCTTGACATACGGTCTTGAAACTCGCGTATGATGTCATCAAGCAGTACGACAATTTCGGCGATGTCTTGTTCCTCGTATAATCTTGCGAGGTATCCCAGTCCGGTTGAACGCGTGATTCGCAACGCAGTATGGGTTGACACCGTGGATATAACGGGTGGCTGAACGGGCTCGGGCTCGGGTGCGGCGGGCTCGGGCTCGGGCTCGAATGACGGAACGACGACGACATCCTCTTCTTCTATTTGCGGTTGAATCTTTTTCGCGGTCTTCTTCGGTGGTTGTTTCGCAGGTGTCACTGCCACTGCCACCACTGCCGCAGCGCCACCACCACCGGCAGCAGGAACACTGGAGGAGGACAAGAGTAGTGCGTCTGCGTCGTCGTCATTGACGATTTCCGTATCATCACTCGCCACGCTAGTGGCATCATCCGACGACCTGCTCTTCTTCTTTCTCTGCGACTCCGGTGTATTCAGTTTCCAAAGACTGTCCGAAAACACATTTGACAGATGGTCGATGAGTTTTTTAAGTTCCGGGTGAATCTTATTTTCGTCAAGTTGCGACTTGTTGACTTGCGTTCCGAAAAGCTCGTCCGACACTTCGGTCGTGGGCATTATGATTTCCTGAATGACATTTTCATAAAATGGATACGCCGACTTGTCGCCTTGTTTTCTTTTCGGCGTGGGAATACTCTTAACACATCTGTCACTGCGAATGTATTGCCGCACGATTGTATTCTTATTAAAGTTGGTGAGGTTGCCCTTGTCAAATTGACCGTCTTGTTGTTCATCGTGAATCTTGCGCCACTCGCCTGACCACGCGAGGTTGTTTTGAACGATGCCAACGATATCGTATGACTCAAGCGACAGTGAAGTCCATTTGGTGTTACATTTGGCCTTGGTATTCAGCGGTAGCGAAAGCAGACACGGTTCATCATCACCACCACCACGTACCGCGAATTTGAATTCGCCAGTTGTTTTCTCTTTGAGCATCGGTATTTCGTGTGACGCGCGTGTGACTCTGGCATCGTCCAACGACCCGGATGGGTTGAACGAACAAATCACGCGTGTCGCGGCGGCATCGGCAGCAGCAGAGTCATCCGCGTAATGCTTGATACCGATGATTAGTCCGGCGTCAATCTTGCGATGAAACGTAGTCGCGATGTACCGTATCAAACCATCAACGGTGTTGTCAGACATCAACTGGACTAAACCTGAATAGATTTTTTCGTCAACTTCCCCTATGATGAGGGTTCCTGTCCCGGCGGGGTGAATCGACAAACGCAACCATAATTCTTCCTGTCGTCTGGATGCTTCATGCGCCGTTGGGCACAACATTTTGTCATTGTTGTTGTAAACCACTTCAACCGCGAGAAGGTTGCGAGATTCACTTGACCGCGTAATCTTTTCAATGGTGGCACCACCCGGTTTTTTTGATATGACAATCAGTGCGGCCGTACCACCCACTCCAAACCGTCCACTCTTGTCACCAAATGATTGCCCGCTGCCGCCCTCCTGCGTATTGTTGAGAATACACGAATCGCTGAGTATTGGTTTGTTCATTCCCGACGCATCGTCCGCGATGTAGTATCCATAGTGTATAATCCCGTCTTCGTCAGTCCATTTGAAGACTCCTATTCTCACCTCTTTTGCTCCGGCGTCGTTTGAGTTGTCGATAAGTTCTCCCCACGCGCCAATAGTCGTAAATCCAAGAAATGAAACGTTCTTGATTGTTCCGGATTGATTCACTAAAGGTTTGCTGCTCATTGCTGATTCGCTGAATTCGATATATTGTGGAAAATCATTTCAATTTTATACCAGCGAATATTTCAATTCGCTACTGGTATAAATATTCAACGGTGTATAATATAATACGTTTGTTATACATTTTTTATGTATTACGTTTGTATACATAATCTCTCTACGATATGGATTTTTATCAGCAACGATATAATTACGAACCGTCGTTTCCGTATCGGAAATTTGTTCATTTGGACCAACCATACACTCAACATAATAACGAGTTAGGCCCAATAAATCTGATTATTCAAACTTACCCGATACAGAAACCCGAAAAGCTGGAAGAATTGTTATTATGCCTCCATAATAATTTGAATAACAAATGTATCAAAAAAGTGTATAACTTATACGAAGACAATATTGATTTTTTACCAGAACACATAAAACACCATGATAAGCTAATAAATCTCAAAGTCCAAAAGGATGAAAAAGTATATACTCACACACACGCTCCTGATTTTAGTAAATTAAACAAGAGTCTAAAATATATAAAAATTGGGTATGAAAATGGAGGTATAGATGAGACAACGGATAAATCGATATTCACGAATAATCTAAAGGGGCGACTATCGTGGAACTATTTTGTTACATTTTGCCTCGATACATTTAAAGACGACGAAATTGTATGTGTTGCCAACAGCGATATCATACTAGAGGATTCAATTGAATGGTTCTCCGTCGCTAATGTGTTAAACGATAAACTCGCGCTTTGCCTATCAAGGCACGAAATAGATAAAAAAGGCGACGTATTTGTAGATGTTTGGACGTTTAAGTGTTGGTCGCAAGATTGCTGGGTATTTAGAAAAACCGATAAAATGAAAACGCTACGAAGTAGAATTGATTTTTCAATAGGACAGTGTATGGGATGCGATAATGTAATCGCGGGGTTGGCGCTCGCAAACAAATACATTCCTATAAATTACGCATTCAAGTATAGAATATTTCATCTAGACCGAATTACAAAAATAGTGGAAAAACAAGTCGTATTAACAAAAACACACGATAATCGGATTATAGAAAATATGCCACATTTACCAAACGCACAACTGTGTCCGTTTTTAAATTATGGCCAGTTATTGTCACAACCATTACACGTCGTGTATAATACAATTGTCGAACACGTCAATCGTGGTAGCCAGATTTGTAGTTGCGTCGATTATCACGTTCACTAAATCCATAATATACGAAAAACGACTTTAAGTCATCTTACTATATTATGTATACCCACCACAATGCCTCGTAAATCCGCCCCCGTAGCACCAGCCACAAACAACGCCGCCGCCGCCGACACCCCCGTAGCACCAGCCACAAACACCGCCGCCGCCGCCGACGACGCCGCCCTCAAAAACATCAACTACAAGAATATGCTCCTCACTGGCAATTACGGCCTAATGAAACCAGATATTGTCACCAATCCAAATATTGACGATATCCTTGAAAATGAAAAGAACGCGAATAAGAGCGACCCCTGGAATAAATTGGATAAATCCGCAAAGGTCGGTAAGCTCAAGGAATTCGCGGGCATTCACGGGAAGAAGGAGAACTACACCGACCAAGAAATCGTCGGCCTCTATCAGTTTCTTGTTAGCGCGTTAGACCAGAAGAAGCTGATGCGTGCCAAGGATGTCGTATATGACAAATCTATCGGCGCCATAACAAGTATTCCGTGCCTCATTTATCACGCCGGATTTAAGAAATTCACACTCAAACGGTGTGAAAAGCGCCAGTCTACGATGAAATCTCTCGCACCCACGACTAGTATGTCGAAGAAGCGGAAACTAATTGCTGCAAATGATGCGGCGATTAGTGATAATAGTTTAGTAAATGATACAAATTAAGTCTCGAATACGATACGCATCGTCTTCGGAAATATTGTTATTTATTTTCTGGACTTTTTGTGTTTTTTTTGTGAAGTTCGTTTATTTTTATAATGCCGATTTTTAGTGATTTTCATTTTTTTAGATTTTTTAGTAGAGGTTTTATAGTTTCGACGACGGGTTCCACCTCGTCCAATAATTCGGGCTATGCCGCTGGATAGCAGCGACTCTGGTTTTTGTATACCTAGAGACGCATTTTTATCTTCTTCAAGTCTCGCAGCGTTAACATCGTATAATGTTACATTTTTAATTTTTGTTGGTCCGTAAAGTGTGTATGAAAATTTCAAAAATCTTTCGCCATACTTTAATTCAGGCAAACTTAAATAAGGCTTTTCCGGTGTTGATAGATCTACAACTAAACTATAATTCACATATAGTGGCTTAGAACTATCAATTTGGCCGTCAACTAAATTTGATGATTTTATATCGGTAGGTGCAATCGCAAACCTTCCAATAAAGCGTGATTTCATTTTTGGGGTGTTTGTTTCATCAGGCTCTAAAATTAAGAAACAACAAGTATTTCTATTTTTGTTATTATAATTTTGTTCATCTGTTTTAGATACATCCGTACAAAAATAATATTTACTATTTTGCCCTTTTTTGACTAATCCTATATACCCTATTGGGGTGTGACCACTCACTCTATATGCTACACCGTCTGATTTAAAAATTGTTTTTGATTTAATTAATTTCGATGCGTCTTTGCTTAATAAGCCATGTTTTCGCCCTCCTTTAATGGTTGAAAATGAACCGGTAACATCATGCCACGCGCCTGTATAATTATATTTACCTCTATTATAATAAATGTCAAAATTTACTGAAGTTAATGATGAAATAATCGATAACCATCTATACGGATTAGAATCTGACGCAATTCCAATCATTCCAGACTCAATTCCGTTAATACCGTCTTCAAGAGAAACAACTTCATTTTTTTCTGTATCAGTTTCAGGAATCGTTCCTGGTTCTATTGGTAATTCTGGTTTAGAAACTACTCCATGCGAAATAAGTGCGGATTCATTGGTGGCGTCAAAATTTACTACCGCATATAAATTGCTCGCATTCATTTGATCTAAATATATATCGATAAAATCTCTTGCTGTTTGATGGCATTCATTTACACCCAACTTTTGTTCATTTGATGACATAAGATAGACCAAGTGTAAATATATCTTGTATTTGATATCATCATTCCCGATGGCATTTAGTGCTTCAACAAAGTTATCTCCACACATAAATGCGTATTCATCGACTATAAATTTCCAACCATCTTTTTCGCCCATAGAATCGGATATCATTTCGACTCTATCTTTTGCGGTATGACAACTTGCGATCCGGATACCCCAATCTACGGGCGGAAGAGGAGGATTGACTTTACTACCATCCCACTGCCATAAGTAATTAAACGGAAGGTCTTCGTCATAAGATTCGTCAGAATTTGGAGGTATATTATATTTAAAGTCAATAACTACACTATTTAATAGTTCTATACCCTTAGTTGGGTTAATATTAAATGCTATCATTGCCTCGATAAGCTTTAGTCTTGACGCAACGATTAAGTCGGTCTCGACTGTCCATCTGCCTCTATTCAAATCACGATTACCATAAATTACAATAGTCGCATCTGTATTTTGCGTTTTCATATTAATAAGTTCTCTCAACAATTGAATATTACGAGGGCCAACTCCCCACACATCTCCACTAAAATAAAATATATCATTTTTGTTTGCTAGTGTTATCTTGCTATCCTTATCGCGAACGATAAATTCTTTCATTAAATTTGCTAATGACTGAGGTTGTGAATTAATTATGTTGGTATTGTCAACTTCTGGTTCTTCGAATAAGTTTAACATACTAAAACTTACTCCTTCAAAATCTGAAGTTCCGATTAAACGACCGCCCGACTGTAAAGTATATACTGAGTTCTTTGGGACTTTGTTGACTCTATTCCAAAAATATAGGGCAGACGTCATATCTAATTTGCTAGGAAGTGAACCAGCATCAACAGCAGCACTAGCAGATGAAGCCATAATTACTACTATTATATAATTATATGTATTATGTGTAAGTATATAATCATATTATTTTTTATTTTTTGCGTTTTGTTTTCATATTTGATTTTTTACCATATCTACGACTTTTTCCCTTTTCATTTTTCACATCACCCCGCGACACCTTAAAACTACACCGAGCGCCACATCTCGGTTTTATCAGTTTGCGCGTAATTTCGGCCTCGTGTTCTAATATAATATCCACCATATTCCGGTAGAATTCTCTAAATTTCCCACGATTCTTCTTGAGTTCCGCGAATGTAAACCATTTTATTTCCGCTTTTTCAAGCAGACCGTTATCCGGGTTTTTCTTGGCGCCAGGTAGATACTTTTCAAAAAACTTGTAATTGTTCTCGTAATATTCTTCTAGTTTCTCGTCGTAGTCGGTTTTAAAAACAATGGTGGTGTATTCGTGGAACTTTAACTCCGCGATTTTGTTCTTGACCGCGGTCTTTTTCAACGCTGACTGTGACCCAAGTAGCCCATTGAGTTCTTCACTCCCTTCTCTCGTCGCAACATCGAGGGGCGTCTCATTTGGTTTTGAACCGCCGCCGAAATCCGCCCAACCCGGTGTATCATTGAGTTCATTCTCTCGTCCGAATAATAAATAAATCGCGCCCTTGTGGACGGCCGCAGGCAATAAACCGGCGCCAACCATTGTAATGAATCAAATACTACTATAGATAGATATAATAGTAAAATTGAATATTCTTATGAATATAAACATATTTATACGAATAATATATGGATTATGAACCAAGATGCTAAAATCGGCGCTGATGAATATCGCGAATCGGGTGGAGTCGTCGTGGACGACCGACGCGCCGCCGCCGATGACGCCGCAGTCACCATCGCGCCGTATTCCGTCCTTCCAACCGATGAAGATAGAGAGACCATTATCGACGACGCGCTTGATGAACTGGCCGACATTGCGCGAGAGAATATACTGGAATTCAAACGCGAGGATTTCGATACAGAAGAAGTCGTTGGAACGTGGATTGACAGCTATTTATGCCAGCACTTCGAAGAATTAACGCCCGCGAGGTCGGATTTCTCAACCGCCACTGCGGCGGAAGCAGACGCATTAAATGAAGTCCTCGAAGTGTATATCCAAGAGTTATATAATGACATCGCCGAGAGATTTTACAAGGAAATCGCGCCCTGTAGAGCCTCGGTCGGACCCGTCGTATCTGTTGGCGCCGCCGCTTCCGGTGTCGTTTCCGAGATGAGCCGGAAAATCCAGACTTTGCGCGAAAAGCCGCAACCGGACCAACGAACGCCGGAATGGTATGCGCGGCGCAATAATCTCATCACCGCAAGCGCCGCTTCTAAAGCATTCGGGTCGCCGGCGTCGGTGAATCAACTCATCTATGAAAAGTGTAAGAACTACTGCGCTGCTGCCGCCGCTGCCGCCGCTGCCGCCGCTGCCGCCGCCACTGGCCCACTCCAAGGTTCCGTGAATTCCCCCCTTCACTGGGGTCAACGTTATGAACCCGTCACCGTAATGGTCTATGAATACCGGAATAAAACCAGGCTAGGCGAATTCGGGTGTATCCAACACGACAACTACCCCTTCATCGGCGCATCTCCCGATGGAATCAATGTAGACCCCGCGTCGCCCATTTATGGCCGGATGGTGGAAATCAAGAATATCTTCAATCGAGAGATTACGGGACGTCCCAAGGAAGAATACTGGATTCAAACCCAGATTCAAATGGAGGTGTGTGACTTGGACGAATGTGATTTCGTGGAGACCCGGTTCAAAGAATATGATAGCGAGGCCGAGTATATCGCGGATACGTATCGGGACGGCAAGAGAGGATACTCCGCTAATGGAAACGAAAAAGGCCGAATCCTTTGGTTTCAAACCGCGCCGGCCTTGACGAATCAGGGGTATGTATCGCAGCCGATACAGTTATATGAATACGCGCCGATTGGGGCGATGACGGACGAAGAATACGCGGAATGGGAGGCCGCGTTATTCGCCAAACACCAGAAGAGCGGCAATATTTGGGTGCGGACCATTTATTGGTACCTCGACGAATATAGTTGCGTTCTTGTCCATCGCAACCGACTTTGGTTCTCGGAGGCGGTGAAAGTGCTAGAGCGGGTGTGGGCGACGATTGAAGAAGAGCGAGAGGCGGGGTATGAGCATCGCGCGCCGAAAAAGAAGCCGGCGGGGTCGCCGGGGGCGGGAGGGGGTGGTGGCATCGACACAATATTCAAAATCGTGAAACTGGAAAGCGCGATTGTTCCAAGCGCGACAACTACAGACACGGCGGCGACGGCGGCGACGGCGACCAATATGGCGACATTGATGAATACGAATAAAAAATACGGCGGCGCGAGACACCACGTCGCGAAAGGTCCATCAGAAGTTCTAATCAACTGTTTCAAAATCAACGACCTTGAAATAGACGAGAGTAAGGTGTTATTTCGGTGAATTGTAAATAAAATATTAGTATAATTTATAACTATTGAATTATGGCAGCGGCGGCAGAAGAACGAAACCCCGTTTTTGAGATATATTGCGGTCCAAGCCTTGGAGATTTTCTCATTAAGCCAGTAAATGAAGGTGTACCAAAATATGGTGCTCAGGTTAAGACGCCCGCGATCGGTGATAGGGTAAATATCATTGCTAATTTGATTCATCAAGGTGTATTTGGCCCTGTTGGTGGTGACCCAGAACTTAAATACGTAGAGCACCCCACATTTGAACAACCTTATTTGAGTAATCCTGAAGTTTTGTTGATTCGGGTCTATGATGATCATGTGTATATCAGTGATTTAGTTAGATTTTACAATGAGGGTAGAGCAGTTAATAGCACTATAGCAACCGATTTTATTGAGAGAATAAATGGTTATAGATATTATGTGGGCATTAAACATTGGAATATAAAAAAAAGAGACCTGATTAAAGTACTGGAGAAGGTTAGTATAGCTGTATTTAGAAAACTTAAAGATCTTCAAAAATCGGCTGCGAAGGGCGAAGGCGCAGGCGCAGACGAAGGCGGTTCACGTCACCGCCGCCCCTCTCGTAAATACAAGAAATCCAAGCGCGTATTGCGTAGAAAGTCCCGTTCTACCAGACGCCGTTAAAAAAGCGCACATAGATTCTCAATATTGAAGGTTCAATTGAATATTAAGAATACAGAAGTATATACCAATTTATTTACACTCCCACCGCATAAAATCCTACCCTCCGTGCAGGGTGGTTCATCGGAAGTGGGTCCGGGACCTTGTATTCGGCCGGCGCCTTAGGTGCGTATAATGCCCCGCACATCCCCGCAGGCATACACGACCCATTATCCGGAGTCACCCAATCACGCACATTGTTTGTGGCTTGGTCGTAACTACTCAGATTCGCAGCGACCGGGTATAACTTGGAATTATTCGTGGAGTCATTTTCTCGAAGCACGACCCCATATTCCGGTCCCGCCTTCTTTGGGTATACGGGATAGAGGAGCGGCTCGTCTACCTCGCGCGGATATTCACCTGATGGAACGCGGTCGGCGGCGAATCCTTCGCGCTTTTTATTGCCTGCGGCGTGGCCAGTGACGGCGCTGAAATCGTGGATGGCGTCGATAAACGGCCCCGCAAAGACAACCGCGACGACGAGGACAAACAAACCGATATATTCTTTACAATATTTCATTATTCTGGCTTTGTGTTATGTATAGGAGAGAAAAGGTTTAAACCACGATGTATAATATATAGTATAGAACAGAATATAAGATGTCTGGGTCTGCGTCAGAAGACATGCATGTCCTCAAACGAAACGGCGAACGAGAGATTGTCGCCTTTGATAAAATCCTCGCACGCCTAAAGATGCTCGGTCAAGAAGCCGGCATCACCGGCGTGAATTATACAACCCTCGTTATCAAAATCATCGACCAGCTCTATGACGGAATCCCTACCACGAAAATAGACGAACTCACCGCCCAGCAATGCGCAATGATGGCGGTCCAGCACCCAGATTACGGAACCCTCGCGTCTTATATTATTGTCTCTAACGCGCACAAGAATATTCCCGGCGGGTTTTACGAAGCGATGCGTGCGTTATACGAATACCGCGACTCACACAATAAGCATTGTCCGATTATCAGCAAACAACTCTGGGATTTCCTCCACGAAATCATAGATACTCCTAGAAACGGGTCGGTGCCTGGCCCCGGGCCATATCTCGTCCACGAAGCACTCGAACAAATTATCCAACATCAGCGGGATTATCTCATCGACTATTTCGGGTTTAAAACCCTGGAGAGGTCGTATTTGATGCGCGTCAATGGCGTGTTAGTAGAGCGCCCCCAACATATGTGGATGCGCGTTGCCCTCGGGATTCACAGTCAGCGCACAGACACGCGCACCATATACGAAACCCTCGTCTATATCCAGAATACATATGACGCAATGTCACAGAAGTATATGACACACGCCACGCCCACATTATTCAACGCAGGCACACCGCGCCCTCAATTGAGTTCGTGCTACCTCATTGCGATGGAAAACGACAGTATTGACGGGATTTTTGATACACTGAAAGATTGCGCTAAAATCAGCAAACACGCTGGCGGAATCGGGCTTCATATCCATAATATCCGCGCATCTGGGTCGCATATTCGCGGCACAAACGGCGCGTCCAATGGCATCATACCGATGTTGCGTGTATTCAATAATACCGCGAGGTATATCGACCAGGGGGGGCGACGCAATGGGAGTTTCGCGATTTATTTAGAACCGTGGCATCCCGATATTGAGGATTTCTTGGAGATGAAGAAGAATCACGGCGATGAGGAAATGAAAGGACGCGACCTGTTTTATGCGCTGTGGGTGCCGGATTTGTTTATGGAACGCGTGCGAGGCGCTAGCGCGGATATGTGGTCGTATTTCTGCCCGGATGAATGCCCTGGTCTCGCGGATGTATATGGCGACGATTTCAAAGCGTTATACGAGAAATATGAACGCGAAGGGCGCGCGAGAAAACAAGTCAAGGCGCGCGACTTGTGGTTGAAAATCTTGGATAGTCAAATGGAGACGGGGACACCGTATATTTTATTCAAAGACGCTGTCAATAAAAAAAGCAACCAGAAGAACATTGGCACGATTAAGAGCAGTAATTTATGTACTGAAATTATGGAGTATTCAGATGAGAATGAAACCGCAGTGTGTAACTTGGCGAGTATTGCCTTAAACAAATTTATACTTGAAGAATCCAAAGTTATGGATTTCGCCGAGCTTGAACGCATCACCGCCCTCGCCGTAGATAACCTGAACCAAATTATCAACATTAATTATTACCCAACAGATAAAACACGGACAAGCAATCTGCGCCACCGTCCCATCGGACTCGGCGTCCAAGGTCTCGCGGATGTATTTATGATGATGAATATTCCGTTCCACAGCGAAGAAGCCCGCGTCCTCAACCGAGAGATTTTTGAAACGATTTATTACGCAGCACTTAAGGCATCAATGACACTCGCCGCGCGACACGGACCCTACGAAACATTCCCCGGTTCCCCCGCATCTCAAGGAATCCTCCAGTTTGATATGTGGGGCATCGACCCTGCGAGTTTCGGACCATCCGTCTATCGAAAGAGAGAATACGACTGGGCCGACCTGAAAGCCAAAATCCAGAAACACGGCTTGAGGAACTCGCTGCTCCTCGCACCGATGCCTACCGCAAGCACATCTCAAATCCTCGGGAATAATGAATGTTTTGAACCGATTACCAGTAATATTTATACCCGCAGAACCCTAGCAGGGGAGTTCATTATGGTGAATCGGTATTTGATACGCGACCTTATCGCGCTTGGGATGTGGAATGAGCGCGTGAAGACGAATATCATCGCGAACCAGGGGAGTGTCCAATATATTGACGGACTATCCGACGCACTGAAACTGAAGTATAAGACGGTGTGGGAGATGCCGATGCGACATATTATTGATATGGCGGCCGACCGCGGCGCTTTTATTTGCCAGAGCCAGAGTATGAACTTATGGGTGGAAGAACCGAATTATAATATTTTGACATCGATGCTGTTTTATGCGTGGAACAAGGGGTTGAAAACGGGTGTATACTACTTGAGACGAAAGGCGAAACACCAGGCGCAACAGTTTACAGTGGAGCCGGAGAAGGCGGCTGGAGGAGCGGATGAGGAGGATATCTGTGAATTCTGCTCCTCTTAGGGCGGAATCGCGGTAGCGGAATTCTGCTCCTCTTAGGGCGGAATCGCGTAAGCGGAATTCTGCTCCTCTTAGGGCGGAATCGCGGTAGCGGAATTCTGCTCCTCTTAGGGCGGAATCGCGTAAAATTGAAATTCTTTTTCTTATTCCAACACCAAATACAGACAATGTTTCGAATTTCTCCCTCTCGCAAGGACGCCGCCGCCACCGCCGCCGCCACCGCCGCCACTGCCACCGCAGCTCTCGCCGACCCCGTGACATTATGGACCTCGCAATACAATTTCCGATTCCCTCCAGCTCTTTCGGTCAATCATATGAACGACAATACCCGACACCGCATCATCCACGATGTTCCACGCCCAAATACATCACTCTATCATTTAATTTCACAATATAATCCGTGGCTAGATTGTGAAATGACCCGCGAGAAGCGCGTATATTTGAAACCGCGCGCGGGCGAATTGTGTTTTCCCGTACATATCAGCGATAGTTCAACCGCATTCTTCCGTAACGAAACGGTTGTCGACATCGTGAATTTATACGTGTGGCCTCTTCTTCACTCCCGCGCGGATGAAGTCGTCGCGTGTAAAACCTTCCTAGAGTGGCGACGATTATTCGAGCAAACAATATCTCTCGCGTTCCCTGATTATGAATACTGGGTGTCAGTGTCAGTGGTGTCTTCGGCCAATAGTGTCTTGAATACATTCGTCAGTGTCTCGGACCAGCGTCGCACCGCGCGGATATTGAAATATATAACACCCGCGCGCGTTTTGTATTTACTCACCACCCGCGCAAACTTCTGGCCGTATGGGGCATCCGACCATCGGCCAACGCAACAATGCGGAATTTGTTCCGTAAAACCGAAAATCAAAGAATACGCCGACAAAACAAAAATAGAATGGTTGGTCACCGCGGATTTCCTGCGTAAAATGAAACGGGTCCATATCTATTTCACGACGAGCGTGACACAAGTATCACCATTGACGAATACGTTATTACATTTTGACACAGACAGCGAATAAATTATATATGATGATGATGATGACGACGACGACGAGAGAGAGGACGAGTGTATTTTTTAATTGTTTTTCTAGCACGACTGCCGTGTATTCTTCGTCGCGAGATTCGTCGTTTTCTGGAACTTCCGCCGCGGCCTTTACTAGCACTAGCACTACCAGCAGCACCACCACCACCACATAAAAACCCTCCTGTTTTTGAATCAGTTTCCACGTTATAAGTTCTTAATATATGCGATAACTCAGCGCGGTCTACTGGTTCCGCAATACTACCATCGGGGTTTCTTCTGTAAACAACTCTGGCACTACCACTAGCGTTGCTTGGCGTCCATGTATTTTGAACTACAGCGAACTCAGTTCTTTGTTCGCGTGAAAAATGTTCCCATCTACACGATGTTTTCTCTGTAACAAAATTACGCCAAATTTGTCCGACAATACAATCGTCTAATTTGCGGTGTTGTTGTGCGTTACGTCCGCCAGGACCGGATACACGCGCAATACAATCCGCTTTGGAAGAAACAACCAAAACAACGACAACTTTATATTTCGCCTCTATAAACTTCTCTGCCATTTCTTCTAAAAACGTCCCTTTCATACCACCAGTCGTATCTAAGAGAACATTCAGACGACCACCCGCCTTCGTTGCGCCTTCAAATATCATTTTTTCCATTGATGGTAATACGACTCCATATTGCCCTAATACACCAGATGTTTTTGGCGTACAGAATTCGGCTGCTTTAAAGTCGCGTTTTCTGACGTCTTCAAATTCACGGTCATAACGTCCGTCAAACGTGTCTTTGTTCGCAAGCCACCACGTCAAACGGTCAGCGTATTGTTTTGTTAATCTAGCACGGTTCTTATCACATCGCTCTCTATATTTTGCGTCACTTTCATCTTTGTATTGTGTAGGGTCTTTTTCTATTTCTTTTATTTCTGGGGGGACATATCCGTATTTTCCCGCAAGCCATTCATATATTTTATCCGGGTCTACTCTTACAGTATTATGGTCGGTTAAGCCCAGCCCCACCCTTTCCAACGCACTTGATTTACCGGAGGCGGCGGGTCCAACAAGTATGACTACCGTTGGTTCTTTTGAAGCCTCTCTGGACTTCGGCATCATCTTTGTATCAAAAATGTGTTTTAATGTTGCTATGTTCGTCCACGGTTGACCTTCTTTTGTTTTAACGCCCCATGCGTCTTTTCGGCTTTTTCGTTCTTTAGCCAACTCATCTATTGGGTCGTCTCCGCCCTTTGCGCTGACGTGTTTCCGTTCGGGGGGTAGTCTTGCCGTCATTGTATTAGTAAACGTAATACTCGCACCTTTACCGCCCGGCGACGCTGCCTTTGCCGACGCTGCCTTTGCCGACGCTGATTCAGGTGGTTTTGTTCGGCCCAGAATACGGTCGATGATTGTTTGTTTAGTGGTGGTTCCTCTTACATCAATCTCGAATTGGCTACATATAACTTTTAAATCTGCTATTGTGGTTTTGGCTAATTCACTTTCATCATATGGACTGCCACGACCGTTTCCTGACATATTATTATAGTAACGCAATAAAAAAATAAGTTCACTTACATTACAATTTTACAGAGCCGCCTCCGCCTCCGCCGTCATCTTCACGTAACACTTCAAACACACGTCCACATCCACCTTCGCATTGTGAAGCCCCTCCGGGGTGGGCGCGTCGGCACCGAAAAGCCCGTGATAAAGCTCCACGAGCTTCGGGAATTTCAGGGACGTCCTCCCGTCATCCCATGTTTTCATCAACTTACAAATCGGCGTTCCTTTTTTCATCGTGCAATATTCGGACGGCGGAAACACGTTATTGAAGATTCTGGCGCGGTAAAACTCCACAATCAGCATATTCTTGTCAAACTCGATATTATGCGCGACCATTCTACCGCATCGATTGGCGGCCATCTTGAAATCAAACAACGCGACATCAATCGACACCCCGCGCGTTCGTGAAATCTCGCTTGTGATACCGTGGATGGCGGTGGACTCTGGTGAGATGGGGATATGTGTTCCGAGAGATATAATGAAGTCTTTTTCTTCTTCCACTTGCTTCGTTTCGTCGTTGTATATGACCCAACTCAATTGGACGATATGCGGCCAACTATCGGTACGGTTGGTAGGGGTATTTTTGGGTGGGAGACCGGTTGTCTCGGTATCAAATACGAGAACGCGCATCACGGTAGCAGTAAATGTCAATATAAAGAAGCACTGGGATTGCTTTATATTGGAATTTGAATATCAATTTTATTTCGTGTCTTACTGACGAATCGCACCAACAACAGCCGCAATGGGCCGAAGAGCGGGAATGAATGTCGCAGCAACAGGGAGAAGTCGTTCAGCGACGGGGAGTGCCTTCCTGATGACAGGAATAACCTTCTTCTTCAGAAAGTTCTTCTGGTCGGGGGAGGTGGCCATAAAATCCACAGAGGAGGAGGAGGAAAAGTTCATTTCAAAGCAGGTTATACTATACCGTGGTATTATATATTTATGTTGTTTACACCTTTCCAATAGGTCATGTGCACTGATCACTTCAAAAAAAATTGAAATGCTTTTTCCTACAATAGATAAATAACAGTGAACAAATCAAGCGACAACGAACGAAATGACAATGTTTATAATGCGCGTTGGTCCCGACGGAACCAATTTCAAGAAAGGGGCTCATCTTACGATGGGAAAGTTACTGAGGTTGAGACGTTCTGAAATAATTACTGAGAACCAAACGGGGGTTGGATACTGGGCGATTGCCGCAAACGGTTCGAGTGTTTCGCGTGTATTTCAAAATGAAGCTAAACCAGGAGACTTGTTGTGGTTCATTCAACGCGGCGGAAAACTTCTTGGTGTTGCGGAATTTGTCAGTATGTCAGATGACAGAACATTTTCAAATCAGGAAATGGGCTGGGACGATGCTTCCGGTGGACTGTGTGAAAGAGAGGTCATCTACTCAAACCTGATTACTACAGAACAATGCGACTATTCATTACCGTGTGAGGCCGGCTGGCGGAACCCCCGGGTGGTTTTAAAGATTGACTCCGTCCAGTTGTCAAATGGAGACAACCTGACGGATATATACAGGTATCTTCGTCAATTCAAAAACGCCAGGTATGAATGAATGAATGAATGAATGAATGAATGAATGAATGAAACGGCGGTGTGTGTGTGTGTGTTATTACTGACACTTTTTTATTCCCACTACGCCGAACATAACGCATTCCCGAATGCGACCACCGCCAAAATACCCAACACGAGACCAACGTGGTAATTATACTGCATCGTGCGGTACACCTTCAACCACGCCTGTGTTTCTTCGTCGGATTTCAGATGAAGCACCATCCAATCGCTCTTCGGCGAAAGAATATAATAGAAGTAATTCACGCTAAAGGCGACGGCTGCGACCATGCAAAGGATGCCTCCTCGCGAACCACCGCTGCCCAGGAAATACTTCCGGCAGCACACCAGTAGTATCATCGCCAGCACGAACCCGAGAAACAGCCCCATAAAATAAATGCCCAGTCTCTCGCGTGTAATAACCGCATACCTGCGCTGGCTTTCCGGTGATAACTTCGCGGTGAATTCCTGGATGACCCCCCCAGAGCGGTGGGAGAATGCGCAACAGTAAATATTGGCGACGATGAAAATAAACGCGACGGCGCAAGAAATGGCGCAGACCATTGTATCTATTATACGCAGGTATTTTATTACGCAGGTAATAAAATTAATAAAATTGAAATCTTTTATTACGGCCAATGAAAGACAACCCAATCCAATGACAACCATCGGAGTTCCAACCCAAAGTTCAGTCACGACCTATCAACAGAACAAAACGACCCTGGAATTATTACTGAACCTCCAACAACTGGTGGATGACTTCAAAGGCAAACTCGTTGAAATGGAAGAAGAAATGTCGACCATCAAAATCGAAAATCAAATTCTGAAAAATAAAATAAGGGAGCTCACCTCAACCAAAGACAAGGGAAGTCCGCCGTCCCAGCACAGAGGAGGGTGTTTCGGTTATGGCGCGGACGAGTTCTAGTCGCTATTTATGTGAGTGGAGCGCGTCCGCGCGCGCAACGCTACATAAATAGCGCGCTACGCGAATGTCTTACATATCCCATACGATCTCCTGTGCCACTGTGTAATCCCGTGCTCCCGAATCCCGTCCATATGTTTCTTCGCGCCATACCCCTTATTCCCCCGCAGTGAATACATTTCATCCAGCACCGGATATTGGTCGCATAATTTCTCAATATAGTCATCCCGCGCGACCTTGGCCAAAATCGACGCCGCCGCAATACACGCATACGTATTATCACCGCCTTCCACGCATACGTGCGTGTATGTTTCCATTTCCTCCGTATCTTCATTATAACCTCGGCCCATCGGGATGAAGTCGTTGCCGTCGATGAGGAGCAGGTAGTCGGTGTGACTAGGGACCGGCCTACCTTTTTGTTCCATTTCTTCCACGTGGCCTTCAATCGCAGTTTTTAACGACTTTCGCATACACTGAAGCGTGGCGCGCCTGATGTTGATACGGTCAATCACTTCTGCCTCCTCATAAGAAACCGCCCACGCGACTGCGTGTTCTTTGATATAATCGGCCACCTCTCGGATTTTCTTATCTGAACTGAATTTCTTACTATCCTTAAGCAGTGAAAAGTCGAATGCGGTCGCCGGTGAAGCAGGAGGGAGTATCACCGCTCCAGTATATACACGTCCAAATAATGGACCACGCCCGGCTTCATCTACTCCTACTTCGTATGTATACGTGGGGAATGCGTCAGTCGTCGCCGTGGTGGTGGTGGTGACGGCCGTTGACGACGCCGTCGTATATGATGTCGCGAGAATCGTCGCTCTCGGTTTCCGCGGCTTCTTCGTTAAAATGACGCCTTCTGCCATTGTTGTCGTTTATTTTATCGTAATAAGTGTAAAACTGTTTCAATTCTTCTTTATTCAAAAACTTTTTATGTATATATAGTATTACATAAAATGCAACTCACCAAGGTCCATCTATTACTTATTTTACTGTTGTCATTGATTCTCGCATCCAGTTTAGGCAACTATATCCGTGATGGATTCACATCGTCCGACATCCCCGATCCTCTGAAATCGGTCGCAACGAAAGACCTTGCGTCCAACACAAAACTTCCGCCAACACCGAAATATGACCCAAGCATAAATGGCGGTATCAGCGCGTCATCTCTCGGCGCACCCGTTTCCGCACTATCGCCCAGCACATTTCCATTGAATGCTCCGGCTGGCATTCCCGGGATGAATAGCGTCGGCGGGAACGACCAGGCGGGCAGTAGCGGTGGCGGCGGCGGTTCAGGCGACCACAAATGCCCGCCTTGCCCTGCTTGCGCGAGATGCCCTGAACCTGCGTTTGAATGTAAGAAGGTGCCGAATTATTCAAGGTCGGAGGATATTAATGCGCCGAAGCCGGTGATGGCGGATTTTAGTCAGTTTGGAATGTAGCGTAGCTGCGTAGCAGCGGAGCCCGGAACGGAAATGGAATGAAATGGAATGCTGCGTAGCAGCGGAGCCCGGAACGGAATGAAATGAAATGGAATGCTGCGTAGCAGCGGAGCCCGGAACGGAATGGAATGGAATGGAATGCTGCGTAGCAGCGTAGCCCGGAACGGAATCTTAATCCAATAAAAAATATATTTTATTGGATTTTTATAACACGCGCGCATAATTTGTCACTCTTTCATCCCTGCGCAGGGAGGCGCGCCTCGACATTATTGTAATTGTATTGTATGATATTATTGCGTATCACGAGTCCGCCGTCGTCGTCGTCGTCGTCGTAGTCGTAGTCGTAGTCGTAGCCACCGTCACCGCCGCCGTAGTTTCGTTGATAAATCTCAGCGAAATCGTCTACCGGTGGAGGTGGAGGTGGAGGAATTGCCGCCACCGGAGCGACTGCGTTACGCTCTCCCGCGCAATCGTGCCATTCGTGGTCGTCATTTGCGTACGGATTCACGATGTATTCGCCACGACCGTCGGGGTCATTTTCATCAGCGATATACGAAAACCGCGTCGTATAGAACTCATCGTCCAGGAAACTTCCGTGAAGTAACTCCATCGCGTCGTCATCGTTCGCCAAGAATTCCAGTAACTGATATTGGGTCGCCTGTAAAACCACCGCACGGGTGTTGGTGTTGAATAGGCGGTTGATGGTGAGGTGAGTATTGCTTCCATCGCCGACTTCCATTTGTATCATATGGCCATCGTGAAAAGCCCGATGGGGGGAGAGATGGATGATGAAGGTGAACACGTGAACTCCTGGGCGATAATTTTCTTGTGTCAAAAGCGACACCTCCATTTGTCCCGCAAAGGGAAGCGTCTGGCTTTCATCCTGCGAGTAATCAATTGACGCTTGAGCATATCGACGGAGTAACGGGTCCAGGGTTTCACGGCCGAAAAGCGCATTCCAATCCGGGTGGCTATACATTTGAATCGCCCGTAGATGGTGAATTCGGTTGCCGTGGTGATATCCGGCGGTGTTGTTGATGGCGGCGCCTCGCTGGTCGCGGCGTTCTTCGATTTCAGCGCGCTGGTTCCATTCCTCTGTGTTGCGTTCGTATTCATCCATTCCATTTTCTTGGCGGCCACGAGGGGCGGCGGCGGCGGCTTCTGCGTCGGCGGGCGCGGCGGCAGCGTCCGGGTTTCGTAAACGAATATCGTTGACCATTGTTGTCTCGCGTAGCGTAGGCTATGAATAGAATAAACCTAGAAAAAAACATTTCAATTTTTTCCGCACTTACCTCCCCTTCTCATCGCCGCGCCTCCTCGTCGTCGTCGTCGTTATTTATTTAGACGCGCCTGCCGCCGGCGCGCTCTCTTCTTGTCGACTGCGTATAGAACGCCTTTGTTGCCATTGTTTGAATCGAATTGTCTCGAATTTCTGCGATTTTATCGTGAACCGGAACATACTGATACCTCGAGTCATCGTGATCGCGGGCCACTACCATATCCACGGCAGCAGCCTCCGCGGTGCGCGGGATGTGAGCCGAATGTTGGACGCGTAATGCGCCATAAACCGGATGACGAGATGGAATGTGGTTCGCACAGCTTTTCAAGGATAATGTCTGATACAACATTCCGTGTTTCGGCGCCATTTCCGGGGTCACCATCCGAGGTTCAATCGCTGCGAACGAGAGAAACGCCGACGTGAGTCCGTCATTTGCGAGACGAATAAGTGTTACCTTCACTGTTTGCACGTATCTCGCATAATTTTGACTATGACCGTCAAAGAGGTGAACAATGTCGTAGTCGTATAATCGCGGAATCATTGCGGGCGCTTCCGAAACATCCGAAACAATCAAGAAACGTTTGACGTCTTTTCGTTCTTTGAACTTATCCTGCGCTGCGTAATACGTGTTTCCTTTCCAGTAATTGCCGCCCCCGAGGTCTTGTTGTAACGTACATTTTTCAAACTCGCTTTTCATTTTCATTACCTGATTACAGTAGAGCCAATATAGCGAGAACAATCGCTTGAACTGGGGGTCGCTCCGAATGGTCTCGAGATTCACAAAACCGCGCTTGAATTGTTGGACGGTATCCGTGAGACGAGCAATCTCGCTGGCATATACGGCGCACAGTTGTTGCTTGGTCGCTGATACAAATTCCGGCGCGATATCGGATTCTGTGTAGTTTTTGCTGATGTTTCCAACAGGAACAGCCGATGATGACAAGCACCGCTGAATGTTGCGGTAATACCGGTTTCCAATGAGAATTTCGCTCGCGAGTGCGGAGTGGATGTAGTGTGTCGTGAATAGTGCGTGTCTTTTGAGTGGTCTCCACAAGTGATGCGGTGCGACGTGGTCCGACGACGAACGCGAATGTCCGGTGATGAGGAGTCGGGTCACGAGTAATCCACACATTGCTGATAATGCGACGAGGTGGTGTTTTTGATAGACGGATGAAACGGCGGCGGTGGTCGTCGTCGCAGTCGTCGTCATCGTCGTCGTCATCGTCGTCGTCGTCGCAGCAAGCGTAGTGCTTTTGGGAAAATCGCGTTCGGTGAGTGTAAGTGAAGACCGGAGGGCGGCGGCGACAAGCGCGTGATGACGTGACTGTGCTTTGTCAAGAAGGACGACTTCAGGTAATGCTATAGATTCTTTGTGGTAGTAATCTTCTATGGCCGCAGAGGCCACATCGGCGGCGGCGGATGAACATTTGATATTCCAAACTTGTCTTATCTCTCCGACCATTTTGACGTATTCCGTCGTCGTCGACGCGACTTCGGGGGCTTGAGTTATTGATTTCATCGATGTAGGTTGACTTGCTGGATAGCTGTCAATTGGATGAAATCAAAAAAGGATTTCAATTTTTTCGACGGAGCGAAAAAATGACGCGGGGCGAAGCGAAGCGGAGCATCAATTTTTTCGGGATGACTTTCGAGTGCTGCGACGATGGCGACTGTTTTGTTTATGTTTCTTGGATTGATTTCTACGAGTGGTTGCTTTACGACCACGGGTGGTGGAGGAACGTCTAGATGAACTACTGCGGCGACGGCGGGTGCGGGAACCGCCTTCGCGTTTGCCTTGGGCCGAACTGCCTTTGCCTTTGCCTTTGCTTTTGCTCAAAGGTTTTTTGACTACGCCTTGCGGACCGGGCTTCGGGTGTTGCGTCACCAGAGCTGGAGTATCATCAGTCGAACCCACTTGCGTCGCCCCAGGCTGAAATGCCGCCTGCACCGCCTGAAAATCACCTGGCACTTCCGGTTCCACATCACCTTCCGAACTTTGTTGCATTGGTACCGCCTGCACCGCCTGAAAATCACCTGGCACTTCCGGTTCCACATCACCTTCCGAACTTTGTTGCATTGGTACCGCCTGCACCGCCTGAAAATCACCTGGCACTTCCGGTTCCACTGGCTGACCCTCCACCTCTCTAATTTCCTCATTAATATCACCAAATATTGGTCCTAATTGTATTTCTGGAGGTATCGCACTCGTTAATGACTCGCACATTTGATTTAATTGCCGTAGATGTTCTGGGCTTAAATTCTGAGCTAAACGGTTTTGACGAATGTCTTGTGATGAACCAGAACTAGCACCACTAGGTAGTACTAGTGAATGTAGTGAATTTAGTGAAACAACATTCTGTGCGTAACTAGCTACAGCATCTTGCCCCTCTTGTTGAAGAACAGCTACCTCCGCTGGAAGTACAACCTCGCAAGACACCATGCGGCGCAGAGCGCCGACTAATACTTTAGTTTTTTTTGTACAGAAATCAGCAAAACTATAAACAGCATCAGCAACTGTGCTAGCAGGAGTAGCTAATAGATCTTGTCTAAGTTCTTGAACAGCTTCAACTGTTTGTCTAGATACATGAAAACCTCCACTTTTAAAAAATGATATCGGTATCTTATGCTTGAATGTTATTTGACCGCTTCTGGATACTTCAACACCTGTTGGTTCTATATCAATTAAATATACCGCCAATGGGTGACCATTTTTATAAACAATCGCAGGCGTAAAGGTACATCGCATATTATTCCATAAAGTCCCAATTTTGAATCCGATAAGTGCGGTATCTATGACTTTTTCAAACCCATCATAATCCCTATAACCAAATTCGGGTTGAAGTGACCTATATATATGGTCACGTATAGTATTGTCATTAATTTCGGGACTACCGTCTTGTGAATCTATAAAATAAGTTATTCGTTGAAACAATCTTAAACACATTCCTGTGAATAAATTTTCAAGAGGTAGAAATCTTAGGTGTGCCTTGGAAAGTTCTACGGGCATAGCCGGTTGTTCAAAAATAGGGGCAGCCTCGGCGCCGAAACTTAATAATTTACACTTAATTGCCACGGCCGTATTCGCCGCTCTAACGAATGGTTGAGCATTTAATAGTTGCGTAGCCACGCTTTTGGGTCCTTCTTGCTGTAATTCAGCTGCTGTCATAAATATACTGTTAAGACGCGCTGCTTCGCTAAAATCGTTGGCAACCCACGCGAAAAGTTCCTCATCCGTCATCGACGATGGAGGTTCCACATCTTGTGAACTTGGACCGGCAGGTTCATTTGGTAATAATATTCTGCGTACTATAGCGTCTGGCATATCTGCTATAAACGCTGCTACATTAGCGTCTGTAACAGTACTAGCAAATAAACTACAACGTTCAAGTAATTCACCCGCAGTATGCGCTGCGACACCTTTGCGCATCAAACATTCAATTATACTGTCTTTTAATGAGAACGCAAGATATCTCAATTCTTGTGATGCTGAAAAATTATCACCTTTAGAAATCATTCGTCTCAATTTAGAGGATAATATGGATTCAAACAATGTTGCCAATAATGTCTCGTGCTCGGCTATACCTGCGTGAGCAAACTGAGCGGATATAATATCATAAACGCTAATGATTCCATTATCTATTACGTTACAATAATAGGATACGACATCAGTTCCAGGACGGTCGACCACAGCTGGGAATACTCGGGTAACTCGTCCAAGGTTACGGAATAAACTTAATATATATCTTTTTCCATAATTACCACATACTCCCGCTGTACTGACAAGATGGTCCAGCATTTCTCTGTATAGAGTGGCGGCTGCGGGTGCGGCTGCGGCTCCGGGTGCGACTGCGGCTGCGGCTCCGGGTGCGACTGCGGCAGCTCCTCCTGGTGGTATGTTAATCGCAGTTTCAATTACGGCAAGAGCACTTACAATTGCATCACGTTCTGCTCCATTTTCTAATCCTTGAAGTCGTGCTAGCATGGCATCTCGTAAATTCTCAAGATGACTAGGGGGGAGAGGTCTAGCCACAGCCGCAGCCTGAGCCGCAGCCGGCCGATACATCCGTTCCCATAAGGCAACATTTCCTTGTGCGACTAATCCAGCAAATATTACTGGATCATTAACAACTTCTGTTAACGAATTAATAAAACCAGCAGCGATTGCTCGGTTTTCTGTTCCAAGTATTCGCTCGAATTGTATCATAAATTCATGCGGGTCAGCAATTAAATGATGACACGCAGCTAATGCCGAGAATACAACTTGACAACCGCCTAATCCCAATGTGCATAATGTACCTAATCCACTTATCCAACCCACATAACTGACTGAAGCCACAAAAGAAGCAGCCACCGCAATACGGAATACATTATTTTTGTAAAAGGCCTTCAATAATAATTTACCAGTCATATTAATACACTGAATAACCGATACATTCTCATTTATTAATGATTCAAGAATACAGTCAATAAGTTGGGTTCTACCGTTCTCATCAGCGCCAAGGTGTTGAGCGCCAGGTATAGCAAACATTGGCCCCAAAATGTCACGAGCACCCGGTCTAACTTCATTAGTAAGAATTATTCTGATAATACTTTCTTTTATATTGCGTGGTACACTGGGACCACCACTCATTGACCCGGTGTGGTCATCCATTAACTGTTTAAGTTCATTAAATTGAGGTTGTAAAGCTAGCGGTATGTCGTGTACCCGAATCGCTAATAATTCTGGCATTACTTCTGCCTCCTGGGAACACCCCCCTCCTCCTCTTGCTCTAGACATCTTTTCGTTACTCCACGAATATACATTCTACTCACATTTTAATTCTCTATGTCTCCCCGCTTCTTAATACATTGGTCGTCCACGCTAAATGTCGGGACCTTCACGTCTTGTGGCACAATCGAAATCACGCATTTCGCCTTCTTCCCGTATAGCGGTTCCGTACACCCTTTTTCGCTTTTCTTGCCATCATACAACTTCGTGAAATCAAATACCTTTGGCGCATCCTGCGTACAACGCGACCGGAAATGCTCGTATCTCTCGCGCACATCGCAGTAGGTCAGCCCCGAGTTCTTCCCCAGTAGCCGGTTCACCGTTTCGTGGAGGTCATATACGAATCGTGAAAACGTATCGCGGCTTTCCATATGACACATCTTAAGCGGCCGTGTTGCTAAATTATTCGTTAAATTCATTCGGCAATATTTACACGGCAGAATATTCCTTAAGTTCAGTATAAAATCCATATAATGACGTTTTTGGTCGGGGGTCGGTGCGACCGGATAATTGAAACTCATCGTGTGAAGGAAATGCCACATACTTGGCCCCCACACCGTGGTAAGCATTCCGTCGCCGCTATGAAAATCCTTCTTGGTAAATGCTCTCACTTTTTTTGTGCGGTTGGTCGGTATTAATTGCGCATTGCGGCCGCCTCCGCCTCCGCTCAGTATCTTCGCGCGAAGAGACACACCTCTGCTCACCCGTCTCCGTCGGAATTTTCGTTTTCGCGTATTTGACATTCTATATAATAAACGCACGTGTATTTATAATATAGAATTATTATAATTCCGCCCGCTATCGCATCCGTACCGCGCATTCCATTCCATTCCATTCCATTCCATTATGTCCATCCTCGAAGATCCCACCAACTACATCGTCCAATATAGTGAAAAAACAAAATATTCCTGTGTCATTTTAGGCGTATCTCTTCTTCTCGTGATTATATTTTTCGTGAGTCCATTCGCTGTATCATCCGGGTCATTGACGTCGTGGATTATGAAACTCATCGTGATTGGACTCCTCGTCGCCACTTCCGCTATATTATTCAACGCCGTACGGCCTATTATTGACACAAAGGGCATCCTTGACACAGATTTATTCCCTGACCTAAAATACAACTTCTTCATTACTGCGGGATTCGTCCTGGTTATTGTGGTTTTAGGTATTGTGGTTCTTCGGTTATAACTTCATCAAAAGACTGTGGATAGCGTGGTGTGCCAGTGCCAGACGCGCCGCCCGCGATTCGGATGATTTCACGAAAATACAAATGGTCCTTGGCGAATTCGTCCCTACGAATATTTAGTAAAGCCCCCGTCTTTTTATCGCGGAAAATCATCGGTCAGTCCTTGTATCATACTATCTAGTTTTACTTCCATATTGTTTTCATCCGCTACGCGGTCGCTACGCATCCGCTCGCGCATTCCATTCCCGCTACGCGCATTCCATTCCCGCTACGCGCCCCCACTCGCGCATTCCATTTTCGCTCGCGCATTCCATTCCCGTTCGTTCAATCTATATTTTAAACTTCACACATTATAATATATCGAGTAGTTATAAATAATGGTAGAATCGTCGTCGTCATCTGCCGCCTCGTCTGCCGCCTCGTCCGCAATGTCATCTATTAGTTCCGCGCTATCAGGCAATTCCAAGAATATCGCAATTGTTCTCGTGATAATCGCAGCGATTGGCGGTATTCTTTACTACATCATCAAAAACGATATGATTCCCGGCCTGAATAAGTTCTTTAGTAGCGCGCAAGGAACCACCCCCGCGCCCGACGGTATTGGCGCCAACGACGGTGATAAGGTTGCCCAGTTATTCTTATTCAAGGTAGAGTGGTGCCCGCATTGTAAGACCGCCAAGCCCGTTTTTGACGAAGTCGAAAAAGAACTCAATGGCCGCCAAATCAATGGATATACTGTAACATTTAAGACCGTGGATTGCGAAGCCGACCCCGATATGGCGGATAAGTTCAAGATTGAGGGATATCCCACTATTAAATTGGTGAAGGACGGACAGGTCATTGAATACGACGCCAAGCCCGAGAAGGATAAGATTACCGAGTTTCTCAATACCGTATTGGCGTCATAATTCACTCGGTCGGTCATTCGCTCGGTCGGTCATTCGCTCATTCATTCGCTCGTACTCGCTCATTCATTCATTCGCTCGTACTCATTCATTCATTCATTCGCTCGTACTCATTCATTCATTCATTCATTCATTCATTCATTACTTCATTCCTTCCAGTAATCAAGTGATACTTACATCATCGTTATTGATTCATCTTCTGGTGTATCCGTATTGACATTATTATTATTATTATTATTATTTGAGTTGTCCAGTTCCGCGACGGATGCCGGCAGTGTTGGCGTAGTGACCGGTTCTAAAACAGGGGTTGTGTGTAATACGGCTGCGGCGGCGGGTGGTGCGGCGGGCGTGGACTCCCGGAAGTTCCGGCGATACGACATAAATACGTTCGCAAATGTCTCCCCCCTCAACACCAATTCGCGGCGATAATTCTCATCCTTCACCCAATTCATCCAATCCTGCGACGCAAACACTTTTGATACACAAACGACCTCATTTGGAATCGGTTTCGTCGGACGATTTTCAAATAAGTTCCCCTTTATTTGGTTGAAAAAGGTTGAAATAAACTGAAGCACGGATGATTTATCGGTCAAATTCGCAGGTTTTCGCTCCCATAGCATTTTCACGCCCAGTATTTCCGCCACATCGCATTTCTGGTCGCGGATACATTCATTTACGGGATAGTCATTGATGATGCCTCCGTCGATATAGCAGCATCCGTCACGATATATGGGTGTAAACCCGAATGGATAGCAGCAACTCATATAGCACGCCTCCACCAATCCGTGTTTCGGATGTGTCTTATGACTAAAATCAATGGCCTGGAACTTATTGAGTTCCGTCACTGTGAAGTGAAGTTCAATACCGGTCCTCTCATAAAACTCCTGGAATGTAACATCTACCCCGAAATCCTTTCCTTGAAGCGCTGGGCGCAGTGTCTCAGTAAATTCTTTCAATCCGTATAATCCGTGATTATTGTATAATTTAAATACACTATCCAGTTTGTTTTTGGCGTCGGATAATGAGGCAGAAGCCGAGGACGACGACGACGACGACGACGAGTGTTCGGTAGTTTCACCCGTCCCAGACGATGACGAGACGAATATCTTCTCCCACGGGCGCTTGATTAAATAATCGTCCATAACCTCCCACTCATACCGCAACGCGATAATAATAGCTATAAACGACCCAATGGAAGAGCCGTAGATGGATTTGATATCCTTGATATCCCAAACACCTTTCAAATTCAATGTGCGAAGAATGCTATACATCATATGGCCAGCAGGCCCGCCTGATGAAATAACAAGATGTTTAATCGTGGGGTCGGTATTCATTTTGTATATTTGATTATAAGTAGTATCGTTTATTATTGTTTACGGCGTGCGTGCGTGCGTGCGTGCGTACGCGATTATTTTCTTCCGTCTCTACATACATACGCATACGCATCCGCATCCGCATCCGCATCCGCGCATCAATGGACGACTTATTCAAATTTGCCGGCGATAATATAGAAAATGTGGAAAAGTTGAATTTAGATGAGTTATACGAAAAGAAACAAGAACAGGACAAGAACAAGTTATTTACGTATAACAAGATACTCACGCGGATTCACGAGAAAATCAAACTGACCTCGCGTCAAAAATGTAGCCAACAATTCTGCTGGTTCGTCGTTCCGGAAATCATCCTCGGTGTCGCGAATTACGACCACGCGGGTTGTATCGCGTATCTCGTAGATAAACTACAGGAGAATAAATTTATGGTGCGTTATACCCACCCCAACCTACTCCTCATTTCGTGGCTTCATTATGTTCCGAATTACGTCCGCACCGAGTTTAAGAAAAAGACGGGGACCGCAATCGACGAATATGGTCGTCCGATATTATATGACGCAGAGGGTAATGTCATAAAATACAAGGACACGGGCGTGGGTGGTGGTGGCGTGGGTGGCGGCGGCGGATTCGGGGGCGGCAACGGTATTCCGCGCACACCCGAAGATGCCAACGCACTATTATACAATGAGCGCGGGGGTGGCGGCGGCGGATTCGGGGGCGGTGGCGGCGGGGATGCGGCGGGTGGTCCTGCGGCCGGCGACAAAAAGGAATACAAGCCAACAGATTCATATCGCCCCACCGGAAATCTGGTATACAATCAAGAGTATTTTCAGAAATTGGGGGACCGATTACAGTAGAGACGGTTATACGACCGCCATCACCGCCGGATTCATTGTGTTTACTGTGTCTTTTATAGAGATTGTATTCAATCTTGAACTAATCCTTTCTTTTACGTTGGTATTTAACCTCTCCGGACCGTATATAATTTCGGTCTTAGCCATTGTATTCAATAACTTTAATTTATCCCATAACATCGCGGTTAGTTTGACGTTTCCACTATTTTTATATACGGCTTCAACTATTTCATCTTTCTTTATTCTGAATAGATTCGCAAGGTCTATATTTTTTCCACTAATCGCATTTTGGATTTTATCCGATAATTCCTTTTCTTCCGGAAATGAGTCAATATTATTCTGATCGAACTCTTTGCTTTTATCGGCAGCAGCCGTCGCCGCGGCGGCATTGTTACCTGCGGTCGGGTTTTCAGTCTCTTTTTTCGCCAATTCTTTTGCCTGGACCAACGCGTCCAACCCCAAATTTGCCTGTAATTCCTGGAGTATCTCAAACCCGGTGAGGAAATTCTTATAACTGTCCGCATATAATCGCACGATTCGCGTTCGCGCTTCATTAGTAATCGCCTGTAAATCCGCGTCGGTGAGATTCGGATTAATGAAAAAGTCATATTTCAGATTCAGCCGGAAAAAGTCGCGGGAATACTGGTCGTCCTGCTCAAACCCCGAGTATCGTTTCGTATCACCTTTATCCAAGCTTTCTTCTATTTCCAGCAACACATCCTCCCTTTTATTCATAATCGTAAATACGCGGTCTAATAATTTCACAATACCTTTACGCTGTTTTGAAATACGAAAGTTCATACTCTGAATATGCTTGATGTATTTCACAAAAATTGGATTATAACGCACATTATTATTGACAGGAATCTCGAGCCCCTTATTGCCTTCACACCATTCATTTATTTTGTTATTGTCGTTAATATAGTGCGATACGTCCGCAAATGTTTTGATATCATCGCCGGGTTCTTTGCCACCCGTGACAATTCGGTATAGCTCGGCAACATCGCGTCTGTATATTTTATTTTTCATTTCTTCACTCATCGCGATGAACTGCGGGCTTTTGTTGGAGCTCGATATTTCGTGAAAAATATCAAAATACAATTCTTCCAACATTGCGAAAATAGATGGCTTAATCTTGTTCTGGGTTATGGTAGACGCAGTCGTCGTCATCGACATTGGCGTTATTTTAATGTTGTCTATATCCTTTTTAATGGAGCATATGCCACTTCCCGGCGTGATTTTCATATCGATTTCGCCGGGTTTTAATAACCGTTCCATCTTCGCTTTCACATCGGTTTGTCTTCTTGTAAAACCGGCCATATTGTACGTATCGTATTTTGATTTATCCTTATTTCGGACTTCGGGACCGTCAAGCAGGCCAAACGTAAGCATATCATAGAAATTATCGGGCATATTTTTCTGTATATATTCGTAGTTATAGGGCCGCATTGTCGACATTATCGCATTGAATAGGTTTCCGATTTGGACGTAAAAACGCGCGATACCGACACACATTTGCCTTTTTCTAAATACGTTTTGTTCGTCTAACTTGCTTTCTTTCAGAATTTCGGGGTTCGTATTCACGAGAAGTGCGCGGTCCATCGCATTAATATCCTCGTAGTGTTTTGAAAATAATTTATGGCGGCGGTCCATATATGAAATCAGTCGAAACGGAAGACGGTTCAACACTTCGCTTGTAATAATAATAAGCTTTTCGCATTTTCCACTATCTCCCAGCGTTGAATTAAATTTCACCTCTTTCAAAATAATGCGCTGGGCGTATAAATCTAATCGGAGCGCCATATTGCGGGTTTCGTCCATATCAGGGTTGGATATGGATGACACGTTGTTACCCATACAATGAAATGGAATACGGGGGACGTCTTTGTTATATCGATAGATAATAGTCAGCGGGGAGTGGACGCGGAGGGCCATATCAATAAAATTGCCATATCAATAAAATTGCCATATCAATAAAATTGATATAAAGATATAAATATACTCTTTATTTAAAGGGTAGAATATACACTCCATAAGCACAGACGCGTATATAACAATGCTTTCCAATTTAAACTCGTGCCACGGAGTGTTTATACCAACCACCAATATACAAAAACCACCTAGTTCATTATTTCCATCATCCATGTCAACATTATCATCCACCTCCTCCACAAATATACGCCACTACAGATATTTATCGGCATATACTCCGAGTAAGGCAAATGAAACCAAGCGAAACAAGCGCGTCCTTAATGACGAAAGTATATGGGAAAAAATAGAACAAGACTTCACACCCGAATTGGTCTCGGAATATAATATTCCCGAAACGGTAAGGCATTCGCCGAAACAAACATCCTCATCGGGCGGCGACGGCGGTGGCGGTGGCGGTGGCGGCGACGAGGGTGATTGCGCCATCGCCGCCCCCCACCACACCGCAAAAAGAATGTCCGCATTATTTGCGAAACCCGATATTAATATGGAATGTCTATACCGGAAATCCGGAATCCGCGAGAATTGCGAAGTATGTGCCAGTGACGTCGTTCTCACAGATGACGGGTTCCTCACCTGTAAAAACCCCGCGTGTAGCATTCTGTATAAGGACGAATCTCTCGACCAAACCGCGGAATGGCGGTATTACGGCGCCGACGACAATCAAAATAATGACCCAACACGTTGCGGTATGCCCGTAAACCCCCTACTCAAAGAGTCGTCCTATGGCTGTAAAGTGATGTGCGAAGGCGGTTCATATTCCCAGGATATGATGAAAATCCGGCGTTATACCGAATGGCAATCAATGCCCTATCGAGAGAAGGCCCAATACGACATGTTCCAGAAAATCACCATCTTCGCGCAAAATAAGGGGATTTCCAAAATGATTATCGACGAGGCACTGCGCGTCCATAAGCGCATCTCCGAACATAAAACATTCCGGAGTTTGAACCGCGACGGTGTCGTCGGCGCATCCATCTATATCGCGTGTAAGATACACAACTGCCCGCGCACACCCAAAGAAATCGCGACCATCTTCAATCTGGATAATACCAGCGCAACGAAGGGGTGTAAAAATGCGGTCAGTATTATCAATGAACTAGAATCTAATTTAGACAACTCCGAGAAAACCAACTTCTGTAAGACGAAGCCCGAAGCGTTTATTGAACGCTATTGTAGCCGTCTTTCCATCAATGATGAGCTGACGAAATTGTGCCAGTTCATTGCGGTGATGATTGAAAAACAGAACTTGATTCCCGAGAATACGCCGCATAGTATCGCATCGGGTATTATTTACTTTGTTGCGTGTATGTGTCATCTTCCCATCACCAAGAAGGATGTGAATCGCATTAGCGATATGAGTGAAGTCACAATTAACAAATGCTATAAAAAACTATATGACATGCGCGACAAACTCATTCCGAAGATGATACTTGCGAAATACACGCCATAAGCGCGTGCGCGCGGCCCACCACCCGTCGTAGTAATATTGCTTTTTTCTTATATTATGATATTATACCCTTTATCATAATACTGTTTAGCGGATATGGAAGAGGAGACATCCGTGACAGCGGCGGCGACACCCGCGCCTAAATTCGTTTTTATTGTCCCATATCGCGACCGTGAGCCACACCGCGTCTTCTTCAACACCTATATTTATAAAATTATGGAAGATATTCCGCCAGAAGATTGGACCTTCTTTTTCGTCCATCAAAACGACAAACGCCCATTTAACCGCGGCGCAATGAAAAATATCGGGTTTTTAGCATTAAAACACAAGTATCCAAATGATTATAAAAATATTATATTTATTTTCAATGACGTGGATACCTTGCCGTATACTAAAAATATATTGAACTTTCATACAGATTTCGGAGTCATCAAACACTTCTACGGGTTTCATTTCGCGCTTGGCGGTATATTTTCGATTCGCGGCACCGACTTCGAGAGAATCAACGGGTTCCCGAATTATTGGGCGTGGGGCGGCGAGGATAATCTCATCCACGAACGCGCCAAACAAAACGGGATTATTATTGACCGAAGCAATTTTTATACGATTGGAAATATGAATATTCTCCAATTTGCGGATGGATTCAAACGGTTGATTTGCCGTGATGAATTGGCGACGTCTATTATGCCGAATAATGTGGACGGATTATCCAAAATAACTGGCCTGAATTATATGATATATGACGAAACACATATGATTGACGTGACATCATTTGACACGTATATTTCTTATTTACAGCTTCATTTTGAAGAGCAAACGCTGGATAAAGTGACGAAATTGCGCGTATCTCCTTTAAATGCGGTTCGTAATATCAAGGAACTAAACAATGCGTATTATATTGATATTAATAACCGTATCCATTCAGTTGAATCAGCACCAGTCGGGGGGAGCGCGCATCATAAAGAACCGCCTAGATTCAATATGGTGAATCAAGAGATTCAACCCAAAATGCCGTTTTCCGTTCAGTTGGGTAATATTACCCATCGTAATTTCGCGAAGATGATGCCACAAGATAGACCGGTTATGGCGACGGAATCCGCGTCGAATTCGGCGAATATCACCCGCGTTTATCAAAATTACAAGATAGAACAAAATGTGATTATTCCGCTACAACGACCGATTACGGCGGCGGCGGTTGGGTTACAGGGGCAAAAACGGTTTGGGATGCGGGCGATGTTTATGTAATCTCGTCTCACCGGTCGTTGCGCCCGCTCCGCGGTCTCCACTCCCTTGGTTCGACTCGGTCAGGCTTCGCCGATATTCTCGTCTCGCCTCGCCGCTCGTTCCGTCCCGCAGAGCGGGACGCCACTCGCGGCTTGGCTCGGTCAGGCTTCGCCGATTCGTGGTAGAATTTTTAATTGTATTGTTTTCATTTGAGCCAACATTGAGGTGATAATATCGGCGAAGATGACCGAGCGGAGCTGAATCCCGGCGCGCTAGCGGAGGGATGAAGCGACGCGAGACGATTAAAACTCCGCATTGAACTCAAACACATCATCCGCCACCTTCTTCTCCGCCAGCGCATATTCGCCCACCCGCCGCTCAAAAAAGTTCGTCTTCCCCGCCAAACTTATCATCTCCATAAAATCAAACGGGTTGGTCGCATTATATATTTTGTCATACCCAAGCTGAAGCACGAGGCGGTCCGCGACGAATTCGATATATTGGCACATTAATTTCGCATTCATTCCGATAAGGCGACAAGGAAGCGCCTCCGAGATAAACTCCTTCTCAATTTCCACCGCATCACGCACAATTTCGTAAATACGATGACGCTGAATCTTCTTCACCATCTTCGTATACAGTAGCACCGCAAACTCGGTATGAAGCGCCTCATCACGGGAGATGAGTTCATTGCTGAATGTGAGTCCCGGCATAAGTCCGCGTTTCTTCATCCAGTAAATCGAGCAAAATGCGCCAGAGAAGAAAATCCCCTCCACGCACGCAAACGCCACGAGGCGTGTCTGGAATGTGCTACGTTTATCGCCTATCCATTTCAGCGCCCAATCCGCCTTCTTTTTAATACAAGGGAAATTCTGTATCGCATTGAATAGTCGGTCCTTTTCCACGGTCTCCTTGATATAGGTGTCAATCAGGATACTATACATCTGCGAATGGATATTCTCCATCGCGATTTGAAAGCCGTAGAACGCGCGGGCTTCCGCCAATTGAACCTCCGTCATAAATCGTTGCGCCAGATTCTCCATTACAATGCCATCGCTTGCCGCGAAAAATGCGAGAATCATTGAAATAAAGTATCTCTCGTCGTTATGTAACGAATTCCAGTGGGCGACATCCTTCGTAAGGTCCACTTCTTCCGCACGCCAGAAGCAGTCCACTTGCTTTTTATACATTCCCCATATTGCGTTGTCTTTGATGGGAAATAACACAAACCGGTTTTGGTCTTCTTCAAGTAAGGGTTCGATTACTTGGGGTTTAACGGCAGAGGCGGCGGCGGAGGCGGCGGAGGCGGCGGCGGAGGCGGCGGCGGCATCGGTGAGAATGGCAACAGACATAATTGTGTGATGTAAATACGGTGTAATCGGGTAAAATATAGTAGTAATAACGGTTTAATTTGTTTTCCTAAATGGGGCCAAGTGAGTGGATATTATAGATGGATATAATAAGTCGTTTGGGCGATATTGGATGGAACATACAGAGAAAAGGTATAAATCCAACTAATGTTACTATCTATTATCGAGTGTGTGTATTCGGTTGTAAGAACAATGTTAAACAAACTTGATATTGCTGTCATAAATCTTGACCGCCGCCCCGACCGTATGGCGTGTATTTATAAGAATATTCCGTTCTTGTTTCAGCCGTTTACACCGCGTATTCCTGGGCTTCGCGTCCACACCGTCGACCGCCACGTCGACCGCCACGACGAGCGCGGTCATTATCGCCGTTTTCCAGCGATTGATGGGAATAATCTCTCGCAACATTATTCTGAATTCCCCGATTTGCTGGATACTATCCGTGATACTCCGCGCGTGTTGGGCGAGGTCGGTTGTTCTTTGAGTCATTATTCTCTCTGGCGGTCCCACGCCCAGCATCCTGGAGAGAAGGAGTTTTTGCTCGTTTTTGAAGATGATGTATTATTTACAGAAAAGTCTCACGAGAGAATTCGGGAGGCCGTCGTGGCATTGACCCACAGAAACGCCGAGTCCGTCGACGTCGTTTATGTCGGTGGACAATGGACACCTGATTACGATATTGACTGCTCCGCATCACCGCCTTATTTTCCATTCCAGAAAACAACCAGTGAATCTCTCGCGCGATATTACAAGACAACGTCGGCGTCTGGACTGTATCCACGCCGAAACCTTACCCCCGCAGTCATTCAAGGGAATCGTAATGTATGGTTTACGCCATTATTTCGCACCGCGGGGGCATACCTCGTGAGTCAACGCGGTGCGAAACGATTGTTAGAAGCCGTGGAAACAGATACGGCATTATTTATGAAAACACCACTGGATATGTGGTTACTTGAAATGGATTTTCGCGGGTATATTAACGCATCCGACCGTTTTCCACATCCGTTTTATCAAGCGGGGTTTGAAATGGTGCGTGAACCTAGTCACGCGCAAAACGATATTCATCGCTGCGACTTTCAGACGGTGAAATTGCCGGCGCCGCTCTGATAGGCTACGCGCTCGGCTCCGCGCTACGCGCTTCGTTCCGGCTCCATTCCACTCCGTTACACTCCGTTCCATTCGGCTCCATTCCACTCCGTTCCATTCGGCTCCATTCCACTCCGTTCCATTCCATTAAATCACCTTCATTGAAAAGGTCGACCAATCAAACCCATTCGCCCACTTCACCCGACAATCTATCTCACTATATCCTTCCTTCTGAATGATATATTGTTCGTTCGCCAACCAGCAACGGTATTTCGGCTGAATATATTCGGTATACATAAAATCAATATTCTTGCGTTCCAATTCTATAAGGTTGGGATACGACTCCACGAAATCCAGAATCGGTTTATACATGTGTTGCTTCACTAGGTACGCGTGATTACACCAAATTGTGCCTTTCACCCATTTATGCGTGGGGTCTATTCCATCATATCGCGTCAGGATGCCTCCTAGATATAAAATATCCCACTCATCGCCAATGCCGCCGATACTTCCTCCAGCCCCCAGCACCGCAAGTTCATTAAAATTATCCCGAATGACAATATCATCTTCTACAATCAGGACCGATGAAAGATTCTTACTCTGGGCGTATTGAATCGCCTTGATATGTGACCTAAAACACCCCACTTTCGTATCTTCGGTATGAATCCGGTTCATTAAAAGCGAGTGTTTGATTCCGTGAGTGAGTAGATGGTCGCTCACATATTTCGTTCTCTCGGGACGCTCTTCAAGACATATCGCGACGACTTCTTCTGCGAAGGGGGGGCGCAGCAAAAAGGACTGGGGCCCAATCACAGGCAATATTTCCGGCGATGACGGCGATGACGGCGGGGTTTGAACGGTCATAGGTGTAAAATTCGCAGTAGATGACACGGATGAAAGAGACCGGTCTGACAATTGGGGTGAATTCTCCGACGACGACGACGACGACGAACCCGTATATTTGAAGTATTTCTCCGATGCGGCGTCGTCACCACCACGGGCATCATCTCCGCCTGCGATGACCGAGAGATATGGATTCACAGTCTCTTCGTAGTGATGGCGCTTTAACAAATCGCGGATCTTCGTGTATATCTTATCCGAACTCACCTCAATGCTGAAGAATTCAATATGGAATACCTTATTCGACACCACGAGACTTACAGTGCCGCCGCCGCCGCCGCCGCTCGTAGGCGTTGTCGGTGCGAGGTTCGCCGGTTCCGTCGCCTGGTTCTCTTCAAAGAATGTCGAGAGAATTTCGTATTCACAGCCCTGGCAATTCAAGGAGCAATAGTCAATCCGGTCAGGCGTCGATTGCTGACAGCACAAATCATAAAGTGTTATCGTATCCACCTTATACGACTTGGACTCCACGCGCGTCCATTCCCGCCCTTCTTTATTGTTTTCAAGCGCGCCTTTCAATCCGCTTAATTCGGGAATCGCGGATTCATAGAAAATCGCCCCACGACCACTGCCATTTGTGATGGACGATGTCACATTACTAACTGCGGCAGGCACCACCTCGCACGCACGGCATCCGCTTAACCCCTCCTGATATACTCGCGCGGGTTCCACCGCCATCCCGCGCCATTCCCGGTATCTCTCGAAGAAATAACACGCCGAGTTCTCTTGACCGTCACCCGCGCCGATTTCAATAAAATACCCGCCGTGCTTGCCTTTCGTAATATACTTATCCACATACTGGTCATTGCGTAAATCGTGGTAATATTCGGGATAGATGGTTAGGTCGTCGTCTGCCTCTGGTGCTGGTGCCGGCGCCGCATAAAACGCCGAGCTATGCGAATTGTATACTGTGAGTTCCATCTTCTGTTTATGAAGAAACTCGTTTTTCCGCATAACATCCCCCAATATCGTCTCCCAGAGGTGCGTTCCATACGACTGGGGCGGAAACTCATACGGCGCGGTCTCCGAATGGATAAACGCCACGGTGTCCTGCCAGTGAAGCGGCATAAACAACTGGCCTTCCAATATTTTCATCCGGTATTTATGGATATAATGCGGGTTATCTTCAATCAATATTCGATTGGAGTCGCGGATATGATGCGCCCATATTCCCAGACGCAGCCCCGATTTAAACGAATCCAGCCACAGTTTAATAAATTCGTTTTTGGGCTTTGCGGCTAAGAATGCGTTGATTAATGAGTGGATTCCCGCGCGTTCTTCACTGATATAAAATGAGTGACCCGATTTGAACACGTCGTGAAAGGGCCGCACAATAAGCATATCCAAGTCTAGATACACACCCCCGTGCTCGTATAATAGTTCCAGACGCACCACATCCGCCTTATACTGAAAATGCTTCAATTCGAATCCGTCGTAAAAAATGGGAGGGTCTATTTTATGGATACTCACGCGCGCCTGCTTCTTGATATCGTCCCAGTATTTATTTCCGACGGGCTCCTTCGCATTATAGATTCGGATGTCATAATCCGGCATATATTGTATCATTGAGTGGACGCATCGATGGTGGAAATTGTAGAACTCGGTCTCGCCGAAATAGAGGAGATGGATGACTTTCGGGATTTCCGCGCATGGGTCTGTTGGGTATAACGCCTCCAATTTTGTCACTGAGGTTTGTTTGATGGAGTCGGGAAGCTCGGATTCGCCGTCATTGACGCCGTCGGGCGCATTCGGTGGCGGGGACCTTGTATCCACGATTTCCTCGTATTGGGCTATCGCCAGCGCCGTAGCGTTCAACTCCAGATTGGAGGATGCGCGATAAAAACGCACAAAATTCGTGTCGCGCTTGTTATACTTTGGAAAATATTCGAGATACATATCTGCGACCGCCACGAGCTTCTCGTGTTCCTTGTTATGATGGTGTTGGTTATGGATTTCTTGGAGCATTTGGTTTCGGTCCATATGCTTAGAGCTATTTTGATAGTAATTATATCGGAGTCTCTTGAATGCGGACGACGGCGACGGGGCGGACGACGACGACGGGGGTGCGGCGGCAGCGGGCTCGGCGGATGCGGGCTCGGCGGCGCCCTCGGACTCCGACGTCAAACAATATTCGCCCCACGCCATTCCACGCGCTTTACAATCCGTCGGACACGACGCGTCATTTGTATTATTCGTAAAATAATCGTCATATCCGTCTTCGCGAATCACGCCTGCGCCAACCATTTGCGACCACGCTTTTGTGGGTTGTACCGTATAATGGGCTTGGCGTGATGGGTCGCGAGAGATATCATCAATGGCGACGACGGTTCGGCCATCACGCGCCAGACGCTGCGAATTGAGAATATCCTTCATTGGAATATCGTTTTGATGCCCGCCGTCAATGAAAATAAAATCAAACCGCATCGGCGGTACCGTGTTTGGGTCCTTCATTCGGTGCGCGACCTGTTCTTCGTATTTGGGAATGGTGACGGTGCTGTCTCCCGTAACGAGTGTATGCCGCCCCGGAAACGCCGCGTCAATATAACGCTTCGCTGCGAAAACATACGCATACTCGCCTAAATCAAAACTCACGACTTTGGTCTCTGGTGGTGTGTTCGCAAGGAATAGGAGGGCGGAATGGCCCGCATTGAACCCGATTTCCATAATGGATTTGGGCGCGCGTTTGTGGACGAGTTCGCGAAGACGGTCGGACTGGGCGCCGATTTGATAGGACCCGCCCTCTACGATATGATATTCGGATATGGCTTGGGTTAATCCTTCTAATAAGTCAGCCCCGCTGGGATATGTATTCATTATACAATGAACTAAACTGTATAATAAAATAAATATGTTTATGTTTATATGTGTTTGCGCACTATGCGCGTTATGTGGAATGATATGAAAATGTAATAAAAAGTTCATCACCTGACCCCCACGTAAACGGCACAGTGCTTGAAAGTTGCGTTATTGTTTGATAATTACCTGATAGATAATATGGTCGGAGTTCCACTTCGGTTGAACTATGATATGTAATTATACCGTATACCGTGTTTCCGCTACTATCATCTCTATATGTCGCAATACCCGAGAGAGCCGTTCCAATACCTGCGTTGATGGATGCGAAATTCGCGTTGACTGGAAGAGATACTCGTGGACCAGTTCCTACGGATGTAGATGAACCGAACTGAACACGAATATATACACTTGTGAATTCGCCTTGTCGCGCGTATCTAGATGTAATTGTTCCGTTTCCAATGGTAAGATTTGTAAATGATGGTTCATATGATACGTATGATGCGGCACCTTGTGCGCCGGTCGGTCCTTGCGGTCCGGTCGGTCCTGTCGGTCCTGTCGGTCCTGTCGGTCCTGTCGGTCCTGTCGGTCCGGTAGGTCCGGTAGGTCCGGTAGGTCCGGTAGGTCCGGTAGGTCCGGTCTCGCCCATAGGGCCGGTGGGTGCGATGGGTCCGGTAGGTCCGGTGGTGCCCTGGGTGCCCGTAGAGCCGGTGGGGCCGGTCTCGCCCATAGGGCCAGTAGGTGCGATGGGGCCTGTGGTGCCCTGTGTTCCTTGTACGCCTGTAGGGCCGGCAGTCCCAGTATCGCCCATTTGACCCGTTGGTCCTGTGACACCAGTAGGACCAGTGGCACCCATTGGACCCGTCGCACCAGCTGCGCCTACAAATGTATTCAATGAGAGAATATCGCCTATACCCGATTCATTGACTTGATATACATTAAGGTCCAGCGGAATCATCGCAATGACGCCATCTCCATTGCCAGCAGTAAGACGGTATGGCACAGTGCCGACCTTCAAATATGTCAACGTCGCATTCGCATTATCTACATCCTGAATGACACTCCCGTTGTTGCGTATGGTTCGCACCGTTGCGCCAGATGAAGCCAACGTTACCGTGATATTCTGGTTTGTTGCCGCGAAGATACATACGATTTGATGGATAAGGGGTGATACTGGTGCGACATATCCTTCACTCTGACTATTTGGGATTTTTACCGTGACACCTTGTATCGTGGTTATACTATCCAATGACACCGCAGGCTGTATCACGCGAAACTGTGCGAGTGTAAGCGATGCGAGGTTGTTGACCGCGGAGATACCGTGATTCGCCGCGCGTAATAGAAGATGCCCTTTCTGTACATCACTAAATGTTAGCGTGTTGATTATCGCGCCGACTATCAGCGTATTTTTGAATATTGCGTTTGTTATGTTCGCATTGGTGAAATTTACACTAGTCGCATTGGTATTTGTGAAATTGCCACCGCTTAGGTCTGCGCCACTTAAGTCGGTGCTGGTTATGTTTTGATTGGAATAATCCACCGGCATTCTATTACATGTAAAAGCATAATATAATTATATTATATTATCCACAGTAGTCGGCTAGTCGGCCTCCTTCCTACCGGTCGTCTGCCTCCATTTCCATCCTCTCGATGTCGGCCCGCAGCCTCTTTATTTCCGCAATAAACACCGCAAACAACTGCTCATATTGTATCGTCTGGTATCCATTCGGGTCGTCTTTTTCACCGACCACCATCTCCGGATATACACCTTGTAATTCGTGTGCCAAGAACCCGTATTCTTCGTGTCCTGTAAGGCGGTTCAAATACATTACCGGCCGCAATCCGTCCACGGTTTTGTCTGTAGGTAGGTCGCACACATTATATTTGATTCGGTAATCACTCACACTATTCATTCCAACCGTTTTGATGGTGCCGCTAATGTCCATCGTATAGCGAGTATCCAGTGCGGTCGTCGCACCGTCCACGTTGACACCTACGGTGATGGTGTTGCCGCCCGCGCCGCCGTATAGAATATTCGTATACCCTGTTATCGTTTCAGGCGTCTCTGGATTAATGACCGTCCACGCGCCTGCGTTGGTCGCACCTGTTGGGCCAATGGGCCCCGTTGGACCTAAACCCGCAATAAACCCGCTTAATCCTGTCGCACCCGTTGCGCCTTCTGGACCGGTCGGTCCTGCGTTCGCGATTATACCAGCGACACCTCCTCCTCCCGTTGGACCCGTCGCACCTATCTCGCCCGTCGGACCCGTCGAACCCGCCCCGATTATCGCCCCCGCATCACCTACCTGGCCTCTGGGTCCAAATGGGCCCGTTGTGCCTATAGGACCAGTTGGTCCATCTACCCCCCCCACCTGACCCGTAGCACCCGTCACGCCCACCACACCCGTCGCACCCACCACACCCGTCGCACCATCAAGCGACCCAGCACCCGTCGGACCCGTTGCGCCCACCACGCCATTTGTCCCGGCGAAACCTCTCGGCCCCGTTGTCCCCGTTCGTCCCTCTAAATAATCGCTGTTCGAGAGAACATCATACAATCCAACATTAACTACCTTGTATTCATTGATATCATAAGGAACCCCAATCATCGAATATCCGTGGATTTTATATACAACATTTCCAATACGAAGTAGCGCATTCGTAACGGTCGCAGAACCTCCTCCCGTCGTATCCACAATGGTCGTCACCCCCGAATTATCACGAGATATCGTAAATGATTTCGCAGGGTAATTTATGACCAGGGTCGGATTATTCACGGTTCCGATACTTTGGATACCCGACAGATTCAGCGTCAAGCTCTCATTATTCGCGAGAGCAATTCCTTGGATATAAAATGCGCGCTTGGGGCGCACGGTTATCGCGGTAATCCCTCGGACATTCTCGCTAACGACGGTCGCTGCGATAATATCAACTTCGGTCGACAAATCGCGGACATCATCCGTTAGAATCGTCCCGATTACCGCAGGGAGCTGCGGCGACGTAAGTTGCGTCGTCGTCGTAAGTAGATACGCGATGCCTGCGTTTGTTTTGTTATACAAAAGTTGCGCGGATTGGGCGCCTGAAAACACGACTCCCGAGAGATTGGTATTCACGATGCCGGTATTTCGCAGGATGGCGCCTGTAAAAATGGCGGTTGTTAGATTACATCCTGATAGGTCCGCATTTGTTAGGGTCGCATTTGTAAAGTTCGCATTTGTTAGGTTCTGTCCTACAAATGAATACCCGGTGAGGTTTTGTCCTGTATAATTTGTCATCACTATATAACCATTGGATTTATTTTATTCCGTCTAGGCGAGCAAGACGCGCATTCAGCGTCTTTATTTCTTCGCAGCAAATCGCGAACAGTTGATGATAACTGATGGCCTGTAAATCACCCTCCTTGTCCTTGTCACCATTTACAAGTTCCGGAAATATGGCCTGAACTTCGTGTGCTAAAAATCCGTATTCCCACGCATTCTTGCGTAATCGGTTCTGAAACATCACCGGACGAAGTCGCTGGACTTGATTCGACAGCATTATGCGGTCGGTGCCGATGTCGGTGTCGGTGGTCGCGTGACTAATATAAACGATTTCCCGTTTAATCCGGTAATCACTGACATTCATCACCCCTGTCGTCTTTATATTGCCGCTAACATCCAGAAGATACTGCGTGCTTGCGGGGACTGCGGGCGATGTTTGAATGCCGATGCGCCCACTGTTATAGTATATTGGTGTGCCGCTGGTCGCGCCTGCGCGCCCCCATATATTCGCGCCCGTCACGCCGCTCATAGCACCCGTCGCGCCTGTATATCCGACCGCAGCACTTTCACCGGTTGGACCTGTCGCACCCACGGTTCCCGTTGCCCCCATATTTCCCGTTATTCCGTATTCTCCTTGCGGGCCGTATATCCCCGTATATCCCGTCGGGCCTCGCACCCCCGTAGCGCCTGTATCGCCTTTACTCGCATTCGGCCCCGTATTGCCCACCGGACCCGTCGGACCCGTTACGCCAGTGTGTCCTCGTGTGCCAGTGGGACCTTGTGTGCCCATCGCGCCAGTGGGACCTTGTGTGCCCGTCGCGCCAGTGAGGCCTTGTGTGCCCGTCACACCTTGATATCCCGCCGGCCCTGTAGAGCCTAGCGCGCCATTAATACCAGCAAACCCTACCGGTCCTGTGCCCCCCGTCGCACCCACATTCCCGCTACTGCTTCCAATCGCCGCCTTCGTCAGAATCGCGCCTAATCCATACGATTTCACCTTATAATAATCGGGGTCCACGGGAATTCCAATAATCGACCCCGCATAGACATTGTATAATATATCGGATATTTTGATAAATAGCACGGGTGTTTGGTTTTCATCGAGAACTTGACCATTCGCGCCACTACCGGTGGTTTGGTATACGACTCCATTGATGCGGACCGGTGTATCCGCTGAAATGCCAATATAAAACCCTTCTACAACGCTGGGGGTAACCGTCACGACCGGGTTGTTGCTCGCGTCTAGCGTGGGTGCGAGGACCCGAATCACCTCTAGATTCGCTATGTCGCCGGGTTTTATCGAGGGTATCGCGGCAGTAATAGACGCGGGTGTTACCGTTGCGGGGAGGGCAATCGCCGCAATATTCGCTGCGACGTTGTCCGCATTCTGGCGCAATTGGATTTTCTGGCCGTCCGTAAATATCACGCCTGTAAGTGTCGCGCCTACAATCCGCGTGTTTGTCAGGTTGGCGTTGGTAAAAGTGACGTTGGTGAGATTGGCGTTCGTTAGGTTGGCATTTGTAAAGTTTACATTATTGAAATTTATATTACTATAATTCACTCCAGATAAATCAGACCCGGTCTGATTCAAGTCAAAAACATTCAGTGTAGATGATGCTACTCCACTTGCGTAGCTTCTTGTTTCTGCTTGTATTGCGCTAATTAGAGTATTACCGCCATTAACAATTGTCACTATTCCGTTGGTTGAAACCGTCGCAACGTTCGTATTACTACTTGTAAACGTAAATGGATTATACTGAAGTATGTATGTTGTACCTGATACATTCAAACGACCAATGACTGTGTTTGCGGTTTGACTTGCGGTTATTGTGCTAGTACCGTTTACACCCTTAATCAGTAAGAGATTCCCATATATATCAGCAATCGACGAATCACTACTTGAATATGTCAACGCATTCGTTGTTGGAATGCTGTATACGCGTACGTGACCACGATTGTCACTGGTATTTCCGCTTGTTCCATCGTTCATATGTCCGCTAATAATCACCACGGTTCCATCTGAAGATATTTTTACACTGTATCCACTTTGGTCGCCACTTGCTTCACCATCAATGTCAGTGCCGATTCTATCCCATCCCACCGGCCCAAACCCTGGTAGTGCGTCATTTGTCTGGGCAACTGTTTTGTTTGGATTGTATTTATATATACGTGTATGTCCACGATTGTCCTGTGTGGGTCCGACAGTTCCACCATCATTTCCATTCGCGCCTATTGCAATAATTGTACCATCTGCTGAAATAGATTGAGAGAAACCGACATAGTCCGCAATGTAGTCTCCATCGATATCATTACCCAGACGGTCCCACCCAATCGGGCCAAAATTTGCTAGGGTTTGATTCATTTGTGCGGTTGTTTTATTTGGATTGTATCGGTAAACACGCACATTCCCTTTGTCAGCATTGTTATTCACCGAACTACTTGTTCCATCGTTTCCGTGTGCACCAATTGAAATAATTGTTCCATCCGCTGAAAGAGACACTTCACAACCGGAATACTCAATATTTCCTTCACCGTCAATATCAGCACCCAGGCGAATCCAACCAATCGGGCCGAAAGAAGGGTCGGTCTGTGCGGTCACCGCAACGGTTTTATTTGGCGTGTATTTATATACTCGGACGTGACCGCTATCTCCTAATAGATTTCCAGAACCATCATTTTTCCAACCTCCAATTCCCACTATGGAACCATCCGCCGAAAGTGATATACTAATACCGGATTCATCCCCGTTTGATTCTCCTACAATATCACCTCCGCGCTGGGTCCATACTGTGCCATTCCAACCATATACACGAGTGTATCCAGGGCGGTTGTAACCTGAGCTGCTTGGGTTTCCTATCGCCAGAACAGTTCCATTTTTAGAAAGAGAAACACTCCAACCACCATAATCAGCGACCGCAATTGAATCAATATCCAGACCAAGACGATTCCATCCTTTCGGTCCAAAATTAGGGAGAGATTGATTCATTTGGGCGGTCGTCTTGGTTGGGTCATATTTGTATACACGGACATGCCCTATGTCAGCACTGGTCGATGCGTTTGTCGTATCATTTCCGGGGGCACCAATCGCCACAATGGTTCCGTCCGCCGACATACTAATAGAGTATCCAGATTGGTCTCCAGATGCTTCGCCATCTATGTCGTCGCCCAGACGTGTCCAACCAATCGGACCAAACGACGCGTCTGATTGCGATGTCACTGCGACGGTTTTATTTGGTGTATACTTATATACCCGTACGTGGCCACTTGTTGCTCCATTACCGTCGTTGAAATGTGCGCCAATTGCGACGATACTTCCGTCTGCTGAAATAGCAGTGCTAAATCCACTTCGGTCATCAGCTGCCTCACCATCAATATCACCGCCTAGTTTCGTCCACGAACTTCCATACACTATTGTATTAATATCGGTTGGAGGTACTATAGCACTCGCAGTGGATGTTATAGTCGATGTAGTAATAATATTTGATGTAGGTGCTGTCAAAGTAAACGGCGGGTCTGAAATATATTTCAGGGGTGGTAATGTAAATGCCCCTAATGTAATCGGAGTTTTAGTTCCGCTCATCAATGTTCACGTTGTTTTTTTGATTGTATGTTATTATAGTTATTATACTAACATAAGAATATTCTTTGACTTTACAGATTGTTCATCAATTACGCTGTACTCTTATGTAGTTCACTCGCGCTTTCAAATCCTGGATATCTCTCGCAAGAATCGCAAACATTGAACGATAGTCCACCGATTGGTATTCGGTTTCGTGGTCTTTCGCGCCATAAATGAGTTCCGGATATTTCTCTCCAACTTCGTGGGCGATGAACCCGTATTCGTAACGATTTGTAAGTGTATTAAAATAATGGGCGCCGCGAAGTTGCGTCAGCGACGGCGACGGCGACGGCGACGGCGCGGTACCGATATCGCGCACATTTGCCTTAATTCTATAATCACTCACATTGTTGATACCAATACAACGGATACTACCGCTAACATCCAGCGCGAATGCGGCGTCGGGGGCCGTTTTTCCGATGGCGACGCGGCCATTGTAGTAGACGCCAGTCACGCCAGCGCCGGCCGTCGTCCATACCGTGTATTCACCCGTCGGCCCGGTTGCGCCCGTTGCGCCTGTTGCGCCAATTGTTGCGAATGTGCCGCGTGGACCTGTCGGCGCGAGAATCGGGTCGGCGGCGGGCCCAGTAGCACCCACGAAATCCACGACACCCGGAATACCCTTGGGACCTGTTACGCCTGTATTACCATTGAGACCGGTTGGACCCGTATCACCCACCTCGGTTGCTATTCCAGCGGGACCTTTCGGCCCGTATATCCCCGTGACACCTGTTGCGCCAATAAGCCCGGTTGCGCCGCCGGGTCCTACGGGGCCAGTTGCGCCCACGCGACCGGTTGCGCCCACAGGTCCATTGGGCCCAGTCGCGCCATTGACCGCGGTGGTCGGACCTGTCACACCCGTTGCGCCATTGGCGGCATTCACACCGGAGGTGCCCCGCGGCCCCGTGCTGCCTCTCGGCGCGCTTCCATACCCTCCGTGCTCCATAATAACATCATAAAATCCAGAACCGCCCAATTTATATTCGTTAATGGATAGCGGTATTCCAATCATCGACCCCGCGAATACACGATACGCCGTATTATTGATTCGAATCACCGTCACGACATTCTGCGAGACATCCGTAATGACGCCTGCTGGAGTGCTGCTCATATATCGCGTGGTGTCTCCCGCGCGATTCCCCGTAATCTGAAACTCTGTGTTATTCGGAATATCTACATAAAACGCAGTTGTTGCCTGCGGGTAGGTGGTTATATTCGACACCACGGTCGCGCCTCCCGCCCCCCCGCCAATCGCCGGCGTATATACATCCACACCACCAGTTAAACGCACGATATCAGTGGCGCGTATTGCGGGATTCAATAACAGTAAATCACCGGGAGTCATTGTTGTTAATGTTAACCCTGGGATATTCGCAGCAACATTCGCAGCATTCCGCCGCAGCTGCGATTTCTGGACGTTCGTAAACGTCAATCCCGTTATGGTCGCGCCAACTATCAGCGTATTTGAGAAATTCGTCGCGCTTGTTATCACCGCATTCGCGAGATTCGTCCCCGAAGCGTCCACATCCGTCAAATTATCCGCCGAGAGATTACACGCCGGACCCATAATAAATCCCCCGCGGAGTTGGAAATCCGGTGTGGGGAGGGCGACGGCGGTGCCCTGGGCCGGAGAAACTATTTGTCCGGAACGAATGCCGGCGAAGGTGGCGCCAGTGAAGGTCGCGCCCGAAATATCGGCGGCGGTGAGAATGGCGTTTGTTAGATTGGCGTTGGTGAAATTGGCGGTGGTGAGAATTGTGCTGGCAAGATTGACGCCGGTGAGGTTTTTGCCGGTGAGGGCGATGGACGGGCCGACGATGAACCCGCCGCGGAGGGCGTAATTGGCGGAAGTCCCGGCGAAGACGGGGGCGCCGGCGGTGACGGTCACGAGACCCTGGCTTGATACACCTGAAAACACCGCATTCGTGAAATTCGCGGAGGTGACGTCATTATTCGCGAAGGATGCGCCTGTGAAGTTGGCGCCGGATAGGTCGCACGCTCGTAAATTAATACCGGATAAGTCTACCGATGATGAAAGAGTCGCAGACCGCGCAATGGCGGTGGGGCCGAGGAGAAATCCGGCGCGGACCGCCCATACGCCGCCGCCCGCGCCCGCGCCCGCCCCCGCCGCAATCGTCGGGAATATCGCTCCGTCGCCTGTTATTCCGCCACCCGTTGAAATCACGCCAGTCAAGTTGGCGCCTGTGAAGTTGGCGCCGCTAATATCCGCGCCAGTGAATACCGCATTCGTCAGGTTGGCACTCGTAAGGGTCGCCCGCGCAAGACTGTATCCTGTCAGGGTGACGCCCGATAAATCCGCGGACAGGAGGCGCACACCCGGACCTATTATAAAACCATTTCGCGCAAGGTACGCGGTTGACTGCGGCGGCGTGGCCGGAAATGTCGCAAGTCCCGAATTACGTAATTCACCCGTTGTTATATTTGTAAGATTCGTTGTTGTCGTAAATACCGTGCCATCGATATCGGCGCTTGTGAAGGTCGCGCCTGATAAATCTATCCCGGCTAAATTCACGCCGACGAGAGATACACCTGGACCCACGATATAACCATTACCGCTCGCACCACGCACGGATGTCGCCGCATTCGGTAATGTTACATTTGCTGTTGCCGGAGTTCCGCCGCCGCCGTATAAAAGCCCGCCACTTCGCAGACCCGTAATCGTCGCACCCGAGAAATTCGCCCCTGATATATCACACCCCGTGATTGTGGTATCGGTGAGGTCAGTGCCCGAGAGATTTGCGCCGACCAATCGCACGTTGGGGCCCACAATCCAGCCTACGGAACCGCCGCCCCCCCGCGCAACATAGGATTCGGATGGAAGCGTGGCTGTTGTTAGTCCCACGATATTTCCCGTAAGAATACCTGTAATGGTTGCGCCAGAGAGATTGGCCGTTGTAAGCGTCGCATTTCGCAGGATAGCGTTCGTCAGGTTAGCGCCAGTGAAATCCGTGCTTGTCAGAACCACGCCCGACATATCTACAGCGGACAAATCCGCGCTGGACAGTGAAACACCTGCGCCAATCAGGAACCCGGACCCGGTCCCCGCGCCGCCACCACCCGTATACCTCACTACATAACCGGTCTTTAATGTCGCTGTTGCCGCGCCTGTTAGCCCCCCACTCCTGACACTCGTAAGCGTGGTATTGGTGAAAATGGCGCCACTGATATCCGCATTTGTCAGGATTGCGCTGGTGAGGTTTGTGTTTGTAAAATTCGCACTTGTAAGGGCCACGCCGGAAAGGTCGATGCCGCCGGTCAGTGTGGCATTTTGAAGCGAGACACGCGGTCCAATAATAAACCCGTTGGTGTCGGTGCTTACGGTGCGCGCAACATACCCCGTGGGAAGGGTGGGTGCCGTGGCGCCGACGAGACCAATGATTCCGCCACCCGTTATCGCATTTGTCAGGATGGCGCCGGCGAGGTTCGCACTAGTGAGGGTAGCGCCAGTAAGGGTAGCACCGGTGAGGGTCGCACCCGATAAATCAATCCCCGTCATATTTACACCGGTAAAACTCATCGAGGATAACGCCGCACCAGTTGCGCTCACACCCGCGCCGATAATATACCCGTTACGCGCGACATACCCCGTCGGCAAGGTGGCGGTGGCGAGTCCGACGATACCACCGGAGGAAACACGCGTCAATATGGTGGACGCTCCGCTTATATTTGCGCTCGTCATATTCGTCCCTGCGACGGAGACCCCCGATAAATCCACATTCGTCAGTGTGGCGCTTGCGAGAGATACATTTGGGCCGACGATGAAACCACTACGGAATACATAACCTGTGGGAAGAATGGCGAGAGACGGCGCGGCGGCATTATTCACAAGTCCGCCAGTTACAAGACGTGTCAGGGTCGCGCCTGTGAAATTGGCGCCCGAGATATTCGCGCCAGTCAAAATGACATCTGTCAGGTCAAGAGAGCCGGTGGCGAGATTCGCGCCGATGAGTGAAACACCTGCGCCGAGAATATAACCACCCCGGATGACAACTCCCGTGGGCATTACGAGCGCGGTGGACGCGCCGCCTGTGACGCCGCCGCTCGTCGCGCCTGTAAATGTAACGCGCGAGAGATTGGCGGCGGATATATCCACATTTGTGAAATCAGAGTTTGTAAATACGCAACCCGAGAGGTCAGCGCCGGTGAGGGGAACGCCGCTTAGATTCACGCTGGTGAGGCCGGTGGTGATACCGCGCAGAAGGACGTAGGGGCCTAAAATATATCCATTCCGCGCAACATATCCATTGGGAAGTGACGCCGTATCTGCGCCGGTGGTGGAGCCTGACACGAGGCGCGTAAATGTGGCGCCGAGGAAATTCGCGCCGGCGATGTTTGCGCCTAGGAGTGATTGACCGCTTATATCCTGGTTGGAAAGATTGGCACTGACGAGATTCACATTGGGGCCGACGATGAATCCTGCGCGGATGATGTATCCTGCGGGGAGGGTCGTGGAGATGGAGGACATTGTGAGACCGCCGGTGATGACGCCGGAGAGCGTGGTCCCGCTCAGATTGGCGCCGGAAATATCCGCGTTTGTCAGGGTGGCCGTTGTTAGATTACACCCGGACATATCAGCGCCAACGAGCGATACCCCCGTGAGGTCAATATTCGTGAAATTCAGATTTCGGGTGATGACCCCGGGGCCAAGGAATACATTGTAGGTAGCCGCGCGGGCCACGTATGCGGCGGATGGGAGAGTGGCCGAGGCGACACCCACGAGCCCGCCACCACATACGATGTTCGTAAATGTGGCGCCGGTGAAGTTCGTATTGGTAACGGTGGTTGTCGTAAATGTGGCGCCAGTGAGATTCGCATTGGTGAAATTCGCGCCGGCGACCGATAATCCTGTGAAAAGTTGGCTTGAAAGGGCGGCGCCTGTCAGATTCACGCCTGGACCGACCATGTGATTGGACCGGATGACATACGCGGCAGATGGAAGCGCGGTGATATTGGCCGCATTCACGAGCCCGCCCGAGATGAGACCCGTCACAGTTGCGCCGGTGAATGTTACACCCGATACATCACACGCGGCGATACTTATGGCGGTGAGGTCCGCGTTGGTGAGGTTCGCGCCACGGAGGACGACGGACGGGCCGACGATAAATGCGCCAGGTGCGCCGGTTCCTCGCGCGACATATCCTGTTGGGAGAGTGGCGGTGGCGGCACCGATGAGTGCGCCGGCGGTGATGCCGGTGAGGGTGGCGGAGGTGAGGTTGGCGTTGGTCAGGGTGGCGCCGGTAAGGACGGTGTTTGTGAAAATGGCGCTAGTAAGGTTAGCGCCGGTGAAATTCACGCTGGTGAGTGTTACATTCGATAAATCAACGCCTGTTGCCGCCGCATTCACGAGAGATACACTTGGTCCGACGATGAACCCGCCGCGAATCCTGAAACTTGCGGGGAGGGTCGTCGAGGGCGATGCGACGGAAGCCCCCGTAATTCCACCACTCAGGACACCGGCGAGGACAGTGTTTGTCAAGTTCGTTGTTGTCGGGTGAATATTTACGTTTGTCAAGATGGCGTTGGTGAGGTTGGCGCCAGAGAGGTCAACACCCGACAAGTCTATTCCTGTGAGGTCCTGTGACGAGAGATTGGCGGCGCGAAGGACGACGCGCGGACCCACAATGAACCCATTGCGCGCAACATACCCTGGGGGGAGGATGGCGGTGGTGGCGCCTACGAGATTTCCGGTGATGACCCCAGCGAGATTCGTGGAAGCACCACTAAGGTCGGTGTTGGTGAGGTTTGCGCCGGTGAGCGTGATTCCGCCAGATAAATCTATGTTTTGAAGATTGAGTGATGAGAGATTGACGGCAGGGCCGACGATGGTTCCGGTCGCGCGCACGAAATACCCGGTGGGGAGTCGGGTGGTGGCGGTGGTGGGAGGTGCGCCTGTGAGGCCAAAACTGCGGATGTTGGTGAGGGTTGCTCCCGAGAGATCCGCTCCACTGATGTCTAGGTTGAAGAGACTCGCGTTTGTGAGATTGGCGGATGTGAGACGGGTGCGCGTGAGATTGGCGGCGTTGGCGGCGCCGGCACCGGAGAGGTCTATGTTCGCGAGAGCCGCGCCCGAGAGATTGACGGCTGGGCCAACGATGAAATTGTTATATATAATATAACCTGTGGGTAATACGGTAGCCGTGGTGGACGCATTGCGTAAATTACCTGATACAATATTTGTCAGGTTGGCGCCGCTGAGGTCGGTTCCCGAGAGGTCCGTGCCTGCGATGGATATACCCGAGAGGTCCACTGCGCTGAGCGCCGCACCGGTGAGCAACACGTTTGGCCCGACGATGACTCCATTACGGAAGACATAGCCGGTGGGTAAGGTCGCCGTCGCGGTTCCTGTGAGGGCGGCGGTGCGGATATTCGTCAGCGTCGCGCCCGTGAAGGTCACGCCCGAGATGTCGGAGTTCGTCAGGGTGATGCCAGAGAGATCCGCATTGGTGAGATTGGCGCCGGTTATGCGCACATTATTGCCGAGGATGGCGCCCCCTCGGCCCGTGTATCCCCCACCGGTGGTGGGAAGAGTGGCGGTGGCGAGCCCGATGACGCCGCGCGAGAGAATGTTGGTGAGGGTTGCGCCGAGCAATGTGGCGCCTGAGAGGTCGCTGGAGACGAATATCGCATTTGTGAGATTCGCGAGGTTGAGTGTGGCGCCGTATAATGAAATATTGGTGAAATCCGAGCCGGAAAGGTCCGCGCCGTAATAGTTGGCGGAGGTGGTTGTCAGGGTGGCCGTGATACTTCCGTCAGAATAATTTGCATCGTTTGCTTGCGTTGCGGTGATGGTGCTTGTTCCGAATCCGGTGATGGTGACGGTGGTTCCGGAGATGGTGGCGACGTTGGCATTACTGCTCGTATATGAAAACGCACCGGTGCTGTTACTGGTGGGCGCGGTGAGCTGGAAGGGGGCGGCATTGCTGACTTTGGTGATGTTCGGGAAATTGGAGAGGGTGGGGGGGGGGTTTAACGCAACTAGAGCAATACCGCTTGAATTGATACCATCACCACCATATAATCCGTAAGGGGAACCATTCAACGTGGCTGTGGTTAGTTTCGTGTATGTGTTGTTCGTCTCGCGTTTATACACGTAAGTGCCATAGTTCACGTAGGTCACTCCGGAGATAGTTACGGGTTCGCCTTCATCGCACGCGATAATCACGCTTCCCGCGTCGGACGGGATGGTTGCGGTTGATGTTATGGCGTGAGGCGACGACACGTAGGTCGGAACAATGATGCGTAGGGTTTTACCTGAAGGAATGGTCGGGTTAAAACTCTGAATATCGCGCGCCGCCGATAAGGTAAACACGTTATTGTTCAGGGTTGTCAAGTTCACGCGACGGCGATTCTCTTTTTTCCGGAGAATGTCATACCGGTCGATATCGCGATAGTATGCGGCGGAAAGGTTGAATGTGGTGGCGGTGGTTTTAAGCGCCGCGAAGGCGTATTGGTTAGTAGAATACACTGCGACGACGCCGCCAGTTATACCCGGATTTGTCCCGCCATAATTTGAACTCCCCCACGCAACGACGCTGCCGTCGCTTTTTAGCGCCGCGAAGGCTTGAACGACAGAATACACCGCGACGACACCAGAATTCGCGGCAGTGACGGCAGGCGGCGCTGTCCCGCCGCTACCCGATTCTCCCCACGCAACAATGCTGCCGTCAGTTTTTAGCGCTACGAAGGTGGAAATCGTAGAATACACCGCGACGACGCCGGAACTTATCCACGGATTCGCCCCTCCAGAACTCGAATGTCCCCACGCAACAATACTGCCGTCGGTTTTTAGCGCTGCGAAGGCGTAAGTAGTAGAATACACCGCGACGACACCGGAACTCACATTACCAGGCGTCGTCCCGCCATAGCTTGAATTACCCCACGCAACGACGCTGCCGTTGGTTTTTAGCGCTGCGAAGGCGCCGCTGTCGGCAGAATACACCGCGACCACACCAGAACTCACATTCCCGGGAGTCGTACCGCCTTCAGTTGAATTCCCCCACGTAACGACACTGCCGTTGGTTTTTAGCGCCGCGAAGGCGCCAAATGTAGAATACACCGCGACCACACCAGAACTTATACCCGGGTCATTCCCACCCTGCGTTGAACTTCCCCACGCAACAATGCTGCCGTCGGTTTTTAGCGCCGCGAAGGCGCGTTCGGTAGAATATACCGCGACGACGCCACCAGTTATCCCTGGATTTGTCCCGCCATAACTTGAATTACCCCACGCAACGATACTGCCGTCGCTTTTTAGCGCCGCGAAGGCGCCAAAGGTAGAATACACCGCGACCACACCAGAACTTATACCCGGGTCATTCCCACCATTAGCTGAATCTCCCCACGCAACGACGCTGCCGTCGCTTTTTAGCGCCGCGAAGGCGCGTTCGGTAGAATACACTGCGACGACACCGGAACTTACATTGCCGGGAGTAGGCCCACCCAACCCTATCCCATCCCACACTTGGACACTGCCGTCGGTTTTTAGCGCCGCGAAGGCGTACTGGGTAGAATACACCGCGACGACGCCGGAACTTATACCCGGGTCCGACCCGCCATAACCTGAAAACCCCCACGCTTGGACGCTTCCCGTCGCAAATCCTTTTGTGGAATATCGCCGAATATTGGACGGAAGTAAATACAATATTCCTTTGTATTCCTCAATCGCCTCCGTGAAATACACGGTTTTCATGTTGACGCCGGTATGCGATTCCAAGAACCAATCACCACCCAGCGAGGCCGCGCCCGTGTCATCCGTTGAAGCGCGGACGGTCACTCCGGTCTGCGCTGCGAGCGTGTCTATAATATATTTCCAGTCGGGGTTGCTGTATAACGCACACGCCATCATATCGAAATAAAGCGTGCCTCCTGCGCCGATTTCCAGTGTGGTGCGGCACCACGTGATAAGGTCACGTAAGGGCGCCCAAGTTGCGAGTTCAGGGTCGTGGTCGGCTACGCCTGAAATGACGCTGCCAGGGGTGTCTGCGGCGACTAAATTATAAAAGGGACGGTTGTAATTATGCTGAAGTAGACCGACGCATCGCGGGGAACCGGCATCCGTTGCCTCCACTGTATCGTTTGCGACACACTCGGCTCCGGCGGCTGCCTCCACGATTCGCGCCTTAATATCCGCGATTGTGTCAGCGTAGTAGTCAAATAATACCGGAATACATATATTGGGGTCGATGGCTGCGATGATTGTTTCGTAGTCATGGACACGTTTGTCAATTAAGAGTATATTTTTCGGCATTCCTCCTCCTTATATGATGGACTTATTTTGTCCCCATAAATAACCGTTTCACTGACGGGAAACTCAATATTTATGTGGACAAAATGGCCTTTTCTATATGGGCATGACGATGATGTCAATAGTTGTGTTAACAAAATGGTATAAATCTGGAGATGGTGACGTGACCAAAAAAGTTTAGTGATGTCCCAGGTCTCCAGGTCTAAAATGAATTTTTGTCCCCGTAAATAACCCATCCCCCTGTCACCCCAAATAGAAAAAGACTTTTTTGTTCACGTAAATATTGACATCCCCCGCAGGGGGATGGGTTATTTACGGGGACAAAAAAATTGAAATGTTTTTTCACCTAGACTCCATTTGACAGCGTCAAGCACAACACGTATACGACTACGAAAGAAACAATGTTCTCCTTTCTCAAAACCGGCGATATCAACAATAGCATCAGAGGTCTTACCAAACTCCCTGGACTCTCCACTTCGGACAGCGACAAAATCAAATACGCGCTCCTCAATCATTCGACGGCGATGCGCAAAAATCTCGAGGACGGCGCTCCCATCTTCCGGGGCATTCGGCAGTGGGAGGCGGAACTTGAGCAGCGTGACATCTTCAGTATCACGAGCGGAGTTTTGCCTTCAATGGCAGCGAATGCGGCTGCTGCGTCTGCGTCGACGCGTGTGTCGCTATTCGCCGACAACGACCTTCGCATCGACAACGCCGCATTGGCCTTCATTATGGCTAAAGAACTCGCGTTTCTCAACCGGACCGTTCAAATGATTACACTCATCGCCCACAGGTACCAAGAAGAACAAGAAGACCTCGCGGGGGGGCGTACCCCAATGTGTCGCGACAGCGACAGCGACGGCGACAACGACGACCCATTCTCTCCTCCAGCGGAAGATCTCGAACAAGGAAGCAGTCCATTGATGCGCTCCCATTCTCACCCTACGAACGAACACTGTGGGTCGGCGACTAGAGGAGTCCTCAGTCAACTGGCAGCTACCTTCCTCGTCGCAAGCGGGCGTATGCACCAACGCTTCAACAATCTTTGCGCTCTTACTGGAACAAACCTGGTTCTTGTGAACGGGATGACGACAGTGGACCACCCTGACAATGAAGAGAATCGTAAGAAACAACTGACCGCGCAATCTCTCGTGGTCTCGGATATCTTCCTTCATTTCGGGAAGTTCGACGCCGAACACCGCGACCCAGTCGTGATAGCATTCCTGGAATTGCGCGACATCTCGGTCTCTGCGTGGAGGGTGTTGTCTATGTATGCGTTCTCCAACCTGTTTCGGTTGTTGGAAGGGAGCGACTTCGCAAAACACTGCTACCAGCCAAACGATGCGATTTTCACGCAGGGGCGTGATTACAGTCTGAGACAGGAGCCGGCGGCGGTGGCGGTGGCGGTGATGCAGTTTCCGTCGTTGAGACATCAGGAGACAGAGGCGACGGAGGAGACAGAGGCGACGGAGGAGACAGAGGCGACGGAGGAGGAGGATATGACGTTATACGAATAAAATACGACGCTCGACGGCGTTTCTACGAGGGAGGGGGTAAGTAAATAATAAAAAGGTAAGATGTGTCGTCAACTAACACTTTTTTATTATTTTTGTTATTTTTGTTATTTTTGTTATCATTATTGATATATTGTCTAACGCGTCGCTTAATACTCCCTGAACTGATCGCGGATGTGTTCAAACACCGAAATCGCATCCCGCGCACATGTCGTTATATACTGTGCCACGATCCCTTCGTCGACTCACACTGTCTCTGCAAAACCCACCCGGATCATGCTATCCGGTTGTGTGGGTGGTTTCTACTTCGTCGACAAATACGATTGATGCGGTTTGTTCGTTTTCGTTTGCGAATGGCGCCACGGCCGCGAGTGTCGCGACCGCGAGTGCGGCGACCGCGAGTTCTACCTCCCTTTGAGGCAACTCCCTTTGAGGCAACTACTAAAGCAGTAATAGTTTGTTTCAGTCCATCCAGTTCGGCCTTAATGGTATCAATGGCGTCGGCGTCGGGGTAATATATATAGTTACGTGTTGGGTTGGTTATGTTATATAAACGATACATGGCGCCTGGAGATTCTTCGACGACTTCTATGTTTTTTATTTTTTTCTCTCTTAGCCAGGTTCTAATAGCAATTTCGTATTGAGAAAGTTTGGGTTTATCAACATCGTCAATCCATAATGGACTCTTGTCCCATAATGGTATCTTGTCCAATAATTCAATATTGTCTATGTAGTATACTTTTGTTATTAGATCTTGATCTAATGTTTCATACTCCTTTTTATTTAATAAATGTATTCCGTATGGCCTTGCTATACGCTTGAGTTGGGATTTTTCAGAAAAATACGTAATATCACGGTTGATGGTTTGTGTGTAATCTGTAATTTCAATGCGGTTTCTTTTTTTATAGTTTTTATCGATTGGTCCATGAAAAAGATAATCAACACCACCATTACCACCATTATCATATATTAAGTTTGCTACTATCATTACCATTTCTTCACTATTTTTTATGTACACATCTCTTATCTGTTTAGTTTTGTAATATAATCTTAACAACTCTGTTGTACCGTAGGGAACAAATTCAACCATTAAATATTCATAATCACTATATTTTAGCATTATAGGTTCGAGCCCCCCTGTAGGTAATATCGAACCCGACATTTTTTATAATATTATAGTTAGTTATTTTATTATTATAGTTAGTTATTTTATTATTATAGTTAGTTATTTTATTATTATAGTTAGTTATTTTATTATTATAGTGTTACACCTTTTCTCATTTCAAATTCCCCAGTTTTCAGCAAACCGCATAATCATTTGCTTTTGGAATTATATTGCTTGGGTCGTAACGAAAAAAGGTTGGAGGATTACTCCTCCTGTAAAATCAATAGTAATGAATTTTTCCTTACGATAGTCCAGCTTTACCCAGTAAATACTGGTGAAGGACGGCGTTTCTACGAGGGGTAAGTAAATAATAAAAATGTAAGATGTGTTAACTAACACTTTTTATTATTTTTGGGCATCATATCGCTTCCATTCGGCTTCGTTACACTTCGCTTAATACTCCCTGAACTGGTCACGAATGTGTTCAAACACCACAATCGCATCCCGCGCGCATGTGGTTACATACTCCGCCACGATTCCTTCATCCACCCCCACCGTCTCCGCAAACCCCACACGTATCATACTATCCGGGTTGTGCGGGTGAATCTTCCTGAATGCGCAGTAGGTCACCGTCTGGTCCTCTGCGTAATGCTTGTCGTGTAGGAAGAACTCGATGACCTTCCCCAAGGTATAGTCCTCACCCTTCAGTTCAATATCAAAGCCATTCTGAATCGTGCTTACCGTCGGTATGATGTGATTCTCTCCGCTTTCGATATCGCGGATGAATTTCGTACACTTGTTAATCATAATCTGCGCGGCTTTATGGACGATTTCCGCGTTTGTGAACACCCCTACCGTCTCTATCACGAAATCGAAGCTGTCCTCTTTTGTGTGGCGTTGTGCGTCCAGGAGCGCCCAGTTCTTGCGCTGGGCTTTCATTTCTTCGCTGCCCACGGTGGCGATACCTTCCTTGACGATTTCCGCTTCCTTGACGCGCCACGCCTCGTCGACCTTGGAGGCGTCCATCGTCATACTGTAGGCGCACGTAGACACGACGTTGAAAGCCCCGTCCTGGTTAGCACTGCCGATATCCAGGTCACACGTCATCGTCAGTTGCTCGCCTTCCGAGTATTCCGACATCTTCGGGAGGAGGCGGGCGAACTCGATGAAATCGCTACTGACTGGATTGCTTGGAAATATTTCGTGCACCTTGACATCAGTGAGGTATTTGCCCGTGGTCTTGTTTTTGAGTTTGAAGTCTTTGGTCGTCACGTAGCGGATTTCGTTTCCGTCGGCGGCGGCATTTATTTCAACTTGATAATCTTGGTACGGAAAATCGGGGTCTGTGATGTGGATTGGTATACAGCTGAGACGTTGGTTAAGTATTTGATTATGAATGCGACTCGTATTTACGAGGATACTCGATTTCGATTCGGCGTGAGGTGTGGTGCGGAATACAAGAGTCGGGACGTCGGAGAGGATCACGCGACGAATGGCGTTGGCCAAGCTCACGTTGATGCGGTCGATGGTGAATCTGAGCTCGCCTCGTTCATCTGTTCGTGAAACGATTCTTGGGATGTATTTGCTTGACGCGGAAGCTGAATGGAAAGGCGCACCGGACAACGAGGACGCAGCGGATGACATTGTGTGATAGTAAACAATAAACGATACTTTTATATACGTTTGTATAAATATTCGCTATCAATTTTTTATAGGAATGCGCGTTCAAAACCCACATAAAGTTTTATCGTTTATTTAGTAATAAAAGACACAATGTCGTCAATCATTTACTACAGTAATTCCTGTGACCGGTGCAAAGCCGTATTAACCGCGTTGTCTAAATCGCAAGTCAGTAACGACATTCATTTTCTTTGTATCGACCGACGCGTTAAATCCAGCACCGGTGCGGTTCACATTATTACGGACAGTGGCGAGAAAGTCCTCCTCCCCCCTCAAGTCAACCGCGTCCCAGCGCTCTTGCTCCTGAATAAGGGCCACCTGGTGCTATACGGCGACCAAATCCTCCAGCATTTTCAGCCTAAAAATGTCGCTCTGAACGACCAAGCCACCGGATTCAACGGCGAACCAAATGCCTTTGCGTTGGGTCGTGAGAGTATGGGTAGCGGGTTCGGTGTCGCATCGGATAATTACAGTTTCTTGGACCAGAGCGCCGACGAGTTGTCCGCGAAGGGGAATGGCGGTATGCGGCAGTTGTATAACTACGCGACGATTGACCTCGTGGATAAAATAGAGACGCCGCCTGATACGTATTCGCCGGATAAGGTGGGGAGTGTTTCAATGGAACAATTACAGCAGAAGAGGCAATCCGAGATACAGAATCAGCAGCAGCAGAATACGGTGGTGGGGGGCGGTGGCGGCGCGATGGGCGGAATGGGGGGGTCGGGTGGTGTGCCCGGTTCCCAGCGCGGACAGAATATGCCACCTCCACAGCAATACGCGCCGGTTGGAACGCCTCCCCAGTTTGCCGCACAGGCTGCTTACCGCGCTCCGCCTCAACAACCCGAGTATTCGCGTTTAGGCGGCGGGGGTGGCGGCGGCGGTGGTGGCGGCGGCGCCGACGGGAGTTTGCGCGGGACGATGGATATGCGCGCTCAACCGCGTGGTGGTGGTAGTTGGATTTAGTGTAGTAAATTTAATATTATTGTAATGTATATATAAATTATACGGTTTATTAATCAGAGTTAAATGTTTCCTGGTTTAAAAGCAAATAGACCAGAATCATTACCCGAACCGATAACGAAGGCGTATAATACAAAGAACCCAAATTTTGATAGTATTACTCAAGAATTGCGTGCTAAACCGTTAACAAATATCGCAGAAGTAGATGTTGGTAAATTTTATTTGGCTAAGATGCCCTGGTATGGACGTGATTATCGTGAGGTCATACGTGAAATGATAGAAAAAGCAAAAGAAGACCCAGAAATAAAGCGCAAAATTGAACAAAATGAGAAAGAGTATCAACGTCAAATTACTGAAATAGAAAATAAATATCATATACCATATGGGCAATGTTTATATGGAGAGAAATTTGATTCAATTGAAAAAGTACGGGAAGAATTTCGAAATGAAAAATTATTCACTAAACAAGATGACCTGCGGTGGAAACTGCATTTTTTAATGGAAGAATCCAAAGACAAAGAAAATGATGTTGAATGTTTAAAGATTTCGAATCAAATGAAGGCTGAAAAGGAAAAACTGAAAGCCTCGCGTGGATTAACTAAAGTAGAAGACTTATTTCCCTATGAGCACTTGCGATACATATCATTGTTTTTCATTAAAGTAATAGATATTAAAGATGATATGATTCATTGTCACGGTTATGATGTAAAAACTGGAAAAATTTATGCCCATTTGGTCGAAGGTAGCTCCGGATTTCATTCGGATATAGATTATTTCTTTTTTCATTTTAGAGATGTTGATTTGTTTTCTGTCCCAGGTCGGGGGGGAGCGCAACCGGGTGGCAAACGCCGTAGTAAAACCAATGGCCGATTCCGTAAATATCGGTCTCGTCGCAATGTATCGTCTCGCACTCAGCGTCGTAAAAAGACACAGCGAAGGCAGCGGCGCTAGCGGCGGTAGCGGCGGTAGTTGGATATAAACTCATTTTACTGTATTTGTATAATCGGTTACAGTGTGTGTAATGGATTATGCCGTGGATTATTTGAACGAAATAAATACTGGGGGTCAATTTGTATACGACGACCCTAGATACTTTTCCAAATTATACGTGTTATTGAAATCAATTGGGGTCGTGGTATATACGGCCACGCTCATTACGTGTTCTAGGCCCGACATTTATTACATCTTTATGGTCGGAGTGATGTCTTTATCTACCGCGAACAGCGCTCGGTATGAGTATCGACATTATCAGAGATACGGAACTATATTCTCGTCGATTGGCGAGTATGATACATGGAAACAGCAACTATGGCCTATAACCCGCGCGGTATTTTCAATCGCCGAGCTAGGAATAAAGATAGCGTTTTTTATACGGATGTTCCCGCCTCGGTTTGATGTCCGTTCAATGTGTGATGTGGGGCAAAGTATATTCAATATTCATATATTCGTGGTTTTTACAATCTATATCATCTCGGGTATATCGTGTGTGTGTTTTTTGTGTTCCGCTTATTGTTGTCGTGATAATTATCCGCGGCAGCAAAGAATACACACACGAATTATAGTACATCAAAATGAAGAATGCTGTATTTGTTTGGATGACAGCGCGAATCAAATATGGGTAATATTACCGTGTGGACATACGTTCCACAATACGTGTATTATGAGATGGTTCGTTGGAAACAATACGTGCCCGGTATGTAGGGTTCGTGTAGAATGAAATGGAATGAAATTGAAATGTTTTTTATGTATTCAAGCATTTCAATTGTCTCACACAACGCTCATAAGAATGTCGTCATCTACTGCCTCCGACGCCGCTACCGCCGCTACCGCTGGATACCTCACACATTATATCCGTTCCTGGCATAATTATCAGCTCAACGTCCCGTCCCATCTTCATTCCATCGCCCATTACAACGCCGACTGCGAAGAACACGCCAAACTATACGACCGCAACGCAATGGTTCTTCGGGATAACGTCGTGAAAATAACTGGCTGGTATTGGTGTACCGGATTCCCCCCCCAGAACTGCGCCGACACCGACGGATACGTGGATGTCCGCACCGGGAAGAAATACTCACTCCACGGCGAAGACACGTTTTTCAAGGCAATCATCGGGCGCCAATGAAAATGTCGCAGAGTATGTATATAACTACCCAATTCGTTCGTTGGACAATGGATTCACTCCGCGAGTTTTACCAGAAATACGATGAAATCGTCCGTTTGTCCGCGTACGCATTCACCGGGTGGTTCTTATCCTGGGTCCTTTTTTTTGTAATGTTGCCATTTATGGCGCGTTCTTACGGCAAAATCCGCGGTGCTTCGTTGAACTACGGGTTTAGCTGGTTTTCAATGATTGCGATTATAATCGGGTTAGAGTTTGGGAATGGATGGTGATGTATTTGTATTTGTATAATAATACGCGCCTCCTGGTGGTGTATTATTATATCGTGACCTCGCGTGCGGCGCACTTGGATAATGGTCACACAACCTGCGCCACGAAAAACGACACCCCGGCGTTATCGGCACCAGAATTTATCACGATATCGCAGTCGGAATCGCCCGAATGGGGCAGTATTCACCGAAGGGGCGATGGAATGGGTGCCGGATGTTTATAAACTGTGCGATCCGAGAGATTCAGATTCCGAAGGAATGGAAGGAAAACACAGGAAAATATTCGGTTAGAAAGTGTAAATCCAAAAGTTTCAAATCCAAATGGTTAACATTATATGTTCGGAATGGATTCCGTTGGAAAATATTCGGTTCAAATTCAAAAGTTTATAACCTTCCATTCCAAAAGTTCAAAGTTCCAAAGACTTTACAGCCGAAAATATTCGGTTCAAATCCAAAAGTTTAAAATTCAAAAGGTCAAACCTATACGTTCGGAATGGATTCCGGCCAAAAATATTCGGTTCAAATTCAAAAGTTTAAAATTCAAAGGGTTAACATTATATGTTCGGAATAGATTCTGGCCGAAAATATTCGGTTTGAAATTGTGATGAAAACCCGTAAGGATACACTACGTATCATCCTACATAATGGATTTCAGTGTCGTGGGTGGGTCCTTTCCTGCTATCCGCCATAAATGTCCAAAATGACCTTTGCGCGTGGAAGTTTTAAAACACGAATTGCGCAACATCAAAAAATACGATTTGTGATTGAAATGCTCTTATTTCCAATTTTTAAGATAAAAATATGACACTGACATTTTTTAAGGCTCGGCGACGGCGCGAAGATTAAAATCTATCAATTATTTATAAAGATATCTTTAGGATACATAAGATTATTATAAGATTATTATAAGATTATTATAAGATTATTATAAGATTATTATAAGATTATTATAAGATTATTATAAGATTATTATAAGATTATTATAAGATTATGCCAAAAATAGCTATTGATTACTCAAATACAATTATTTATAAAATAACCTGTAAATATGAAAATATTCAAGATGTATATGTAGGTCATACGACAAATTTTGTCCAGAGAAAATATGCACATAAGATATCTTGCACAAATATCAATTCGTTTCACTATAATTGTTATGTATATCAAGTGATAAGGAATAATGGTGGTTGGGATAATTGGAAAATGGAAATTATCGACTATATAAACTGTAAAGACCTTGATGACGCAATAAATAAAGAACGAGAATATGGTCTATTACATAAAGCAACATTGAATCAAATACCTTTACATCGAAAGTCAACGCCGGCTAATAAAGAAAATACTCACGCCCCAACAAAGCAGATTCATCTCGAAACATCTTATGTCAAATACTGTAAACAAAATGAACTATGTAAATATGTGCCAATTGAAAATAATGATATTAAACCCGAAAACAATAGAAATTTGTATGTATGCCATTATTGCCCGAAATCATATAAATATCATTCTGGATTATGGCGACACAGACAAGAATGTAATGAAACAGTAAAAACAAACGCAGACGGTGATGTAGCGTTCAATACCCACGAACAACACGATGATGTCTATAACGAACAAATTCTAGATAATTCTTCCGAAGTCGAACCCGATGTAGATGTCGAAGTCGAGGCAGATGACACGGATGATGATTCAATACCGAAAAATAAGATTATACGTAGATACACGCCTAATGAAAGTAATAATAACAAAATCAAAAATCGTAATGATGAAAATCAAGAAATGAAGAAGATGATGATGACAATGATGAATGCTATAATGACGAATACTAATCTACAAACACAAATGATAGAAATGATGAAGGCAACACAACATACTACTGTAAATACTTCTACAACCGGAGGTATGACGAATATAACTGTTGATAATGGAAGTATAAATAGTCACAATAATAACAACTCATTCAGTATGAATGTGTTCCTGAACGAGCAATGTAAAGACGCAATGAATATGAAGGACTTCGTGAATTCTATCCAGTTGAACCTGACCGACCTGGAAAATGTGGAACGTGATGGTTATGTAAAGGGAATGTCAAACATCCTCATAGACAACCTCCAAAAGACAGATGTATACAAGCGCCCAGTCCATTGTAGCGACGTAAAGCGCGAGACCCTGTATGTTAAGGACAACAACGAGTGGGAACAGGACGGCCCCGACCACCCGAAAATGGTGAACGCGGTCCTGGCGGTGGAACACAAGAATGTGGCGCTGGTGAGCGAATGGGCGAAAGCCAACCCGCGCTGTATGAATAGCAGCTCCAAAGAGAATGAAAGGTATATGAAACTATCCAAGGCAGCCACCGACGGGGAGAAGGAAGGAAACATCGCCAAGGTCATAAAGAGAGTGGCGAAGAATGTGGCGATTGATAAGGAATCTCACACTAACGGCGGCGGCGGTAGCGCATTGGATTGACCCTTAAGGAGTATATAAAAATATTTTCGTATAATAATTATACGAAAATGTCAATTCCCGATAAAGATTATTCAAATACGATTATCTATAAGATAACGTGTAAAGACCCGAGTATCCAAGATGTGTATGTAGGGCATACGGTCAATTTCGTCCAGCGCAAAAAAGCTCATCAGCTATCTTGTTTGAATAGTAATTATTCAAACCACAACTGTAAGGTGTATAAAGTCATACGAAATAATGGTGGGTGGGATAACTGGAGTATGGGTATAATCGCATTCTATAACTGTAAAGACCTTAATGAAGCACGGCAAAAGGAACAGGAACATTTCGTAGAGTTGAAAGCGACAATGAATAGCATTGAACCGTTTCCGTCAAAACCGGTAAGAACCATAAGAATTATAAAGCCAGTAAGACCAGTAAAGCCAGTAAGACCAGTAGTAGTGAATAAATCAACATATAATCAAAATATACAAACATCTAACCGACATAGCAAAATATTTAATTGCGAACCTTGTCATTTCGTAACAACGTGTAAACGTGACTACGACCGTCATATTTTGACAGAGAAGCATCTTGGCGGTGGCGGAAGCGCCGTTACGCCTATAAAAACATCAGACGGTTATGCGTGTCCCTGTTGTAAAAAAATATTTAAGTCTCGCACTAGTGTTTACAAGCATACCACTTTGTGTAAGACAGTTGTTACATCGTCTTCTCCGCCGCCTGCGCCATCCGCTTCCATTCCACCAGGAACTACTGAACCGCAAATATCCGATGATATGGCGAAGAACCTTATGAATATGATGACGATGTTGTTTCAACAAAACACAGAATTACATCGCAAAATGATGGAAATGTATAAAAATGGCGGGACGTCAAATAGCCAAACCACCCCCCCCACCAACCACCCATTCAATATGAACCGATTCCTCAACGAGCAATGTAAAGACGCGATGAATATGACGGACTTCGTGAATTCCATTCAACTGAACCTAACCGACCTGGAAAATATAGGACGCCTTGGTTACGTGAAGGGAATGTCAAACATCCTCATAGACAACCTCCAGAAAACCGACCTTTACAAGCGCCCGGTCCATTGTAGCGACGCCAAGCGCGATACCTTATACGTGAAGGATAACAATGAGTGGGAACGGGACGGACCCGACCACCCGAAAATGGTGAATGCCGTCCGTGCGTTGGAAGAGAAGAACGATGCGCTTATAGAAGAATGGGCGAATCAGCATCCAAACTGTATAAATGACAATACACGCGAGAACAAACAGTATTTGAAAATACGTAATGCGATAACACTAGGCAACATCGCCAAGGTCATACACCGTGTGGCGAAGACTATATCAATTGAAAAGGAATGACCTCCATTCGTTCAACCTCCCCCAATTATTATATCGTGTTTATCATAATAGGATAAATACGATACAATACAATATACAATGACTGAACCTCACGCAATATACAATTGCGAACCGTGTATGTTTCTAACAAGGAACAAAAAGGATTATACGCGTCATCTGAAGTCACGCAAGCATCTAGAGAATCATCCACCGGGGACGGATGCGACAGAAGCAACTCCGCCTCCCCCGAAAAAACAAGAGTGTGCGAAATGTAATAAGGAATTCAAGTCGCGCACATCGGTTTATAGCCACATTAAAAAGTGTAACGCAGCGGCAGTGACCCCCGAACAAATCCAGTATATTCTTATGGAAAACAAAATACTCAAGGAACTCCTGAAGAACGTCATCCAGGGCCATCCAGCGGCGTCGCCGAATCATTCCGTGTAATACTTTGTCAAATACTTATCATAATCCACTGGTAAATATTTATTGTCCCTAATGGGAATTTTATGAAACGATACATACGACCGATTATATAAATCCACCCCACGATTCACCCGGTCTGCGATGTTCGCTACATTGGTAGTATCACTATTATTCAATTCCTGATGCGACCAACTCTCTATCTTATTCTTCATAAACTCATAATCGCCGAAATACGAGAGATGCCAGCCACCTTCCGCAATCCAAGGGCAAGCCGTAATTCCGCGTATCAGGTTACACGACTTATTCGTTTCTTTATAAAATTTGTATGTAAGTATTTTTGGCCATTCACATTTATCCGTATACCGAACGTGTAAATTGTAATAATACAAATCCATTCCAAGAATACGGATACCGACATCCGACATCAGCGACGGAGCGTCATCGCCGTATTTGATACGTCTTAACGTATTCGGGTCCGGTATTTCATCCAAGTCGGTTATCATCAAAATATCCGACTCACATAATTCACCGCACACTTTCGCGAATCCGGCCGCAATCGCGTTTCTTTGCCATTCTTCGTTTTTCCACTGCTGGCCTGCGCCGATATTGATATTGGGGTGGATATACGGCATATCGTCCACGATAATATGAATGATTTTATGACTGTATTCCGCATACTGGGCCGCATTGTCCCTAAAAATCAACGGTTTCTCTTTGCCGACGAAAGTATGCGTGCTTTCTACGATGACGAAATAGTCGACGAGGTTGTTCAGGACTTTCAACCGGTAGGACAAGAGTTCGAGCTCATTGTAGAAGATGAACCCGTCGACGACTTTACGGGGGGCGGCGGACATTGGAATGCTACTATTATTACTTACGATTATAGAATATGAAGGTATAAATATATGTAAAATAGAACGAAGTAAAGAAAACCGCCGAATATAATCGGCTCAAAAATGAATGTTCGAGAGATTTCTGGCCGAAAATAATCCGTTTGAAATAAAGAAAATCAAGGCTTCCAAGGGAATGGAAGGAAAATATTCGGTTCAAATTCAAAAGTTATAGATTGGGAAGTGGCTTACAACCCCCCTCCGGGGGCGGTGGAGACTGGGTTATTGAGTGGTAAAATATTTCCTTACCATATATGGTGTGGTGGTTGTGGCGGGTGTGGGATTTATGGGATTCGGTATATGTTGGGGTAAGAACTTGTCTTTCCCTTTGCCTCTGTCCGTATAAATGTCCAAAACGCCGTTTGCGCTGGAGACTTTTAAAAAAAGAAAATCAAAACATCAAAAAACACACTTGTTACTGAAACGCTCACAAAACGCATTTTCAGGACAAAAAACGTGTGACTGACCTTTTTGGATGGGTCTGCTCTGGGGACTGTGCGTCATTCTTGTCCATTATTGTCCATTTTTATCTTTGGGTATAATAAGACAACGATGAGTTATAAAACGCCGGTAATTTACAATTGTGAAAATTGTTATTTCATTACGAGCAACAAAAAAGACTACAGTCGCCATATGTTATCTAGGAAACACCTGGACCTCAACCCCAAGACAAGTGAAGACAGCGATTGCCCCGCTATAATTACCCCGAGCATACCCATTAAACCAACCCATTATCAGTGTCAATATTGTAACAGACTTTTCAAGTCTAGAACAACTATATACCAACATAAGGCAAAGTGTCAACTGATACACCAGACGAAACAGCAACAAGAGTCAGAAAAGTTAGAGACGAATTACATTGTAGATTCATCGTCTATAGCCTCCTCTCACTCCGCCCCCAACCTACCGAATGATATCATCTCATCCAATGAGAATGTAATAATAACCCAGGAGATGTTTATGACGTTATTAAAAAATAATCAGGAAATTGTGAATGTGCTACGGGTATTATCCGAGAAACAAAACACGACCAATAATACCACAAACAATACGACCAATGCGAACACCATCAACGCGAACACCATCAACGCAAACACCAACAACAACTCATTCAATATGAATGTGTTCCTCAACGATAAATGTAAAGACGCAATGAATATGAAGGATTTCGTGAATTCTATACAACTGAACCTGACTGACCTGGAAAATGTGGAACGTGATGGCTATGTAAAGGGAATGTCAAACATCCTGATAAACAACCTCCAAAAGACGGACGTATACAAGCGCCCGGTCCATTGTAGCGACGTCAAGCGCGATACCTTATACGTGAAGGAGAACAATGAGTGGGAACGGGACGGCCCCGACCATCCGAAAATGGTGAACGCGGTCCTGGCGGTGGAACACAAGAATGTGGCGCTGGTGAGTGAATGGGCGAAGGCCAACCCGCGCTGTATGAATAGCAACACCCGAGAGAATGAAAGGTATATGAAACTCTCCAAGGCAGCCACCGACGGGGAGAAGGAAGGCAACATCGCCAAGGTCATCAAGAGAGTGGCGAAGAATGTGGCTATTGATAAGGAACCCCACAATGGCAGCGGAGGCGGTGGTAGCGCATTGGATTGACCCTTAAAGAGTATATAAATATATTTTCGTATAATAATTATACGAAAATGTCAAAACCCGACATAGATTATTCAAATACGATTGTCTATAAGATAACGTGTAAAGACCCGAATATCCAGGATGTGTATGTAGGGCATACGGTCAATTTCGTTCAGAGGAAAAAAGCGCATCAGCTATCTTGTATGAATAGTAAAAATCCAAGCCACAACTGTAAGGTATATAAAGTCATACGAAATAACGGTGGATGGGATAACTGGAATATGGGTATAATCGCATTCTATGACTGTAAAGACCTCAATGAAGCACGGCAAAAGGAACAGGAGCATTTCGTCGAGTTGAAAGCGACAATGAATAGCGTTGAACCGTTTCCGTCGAAATCAGTAAACCGCGTAAAACGAGTAAACCGCGTAAACTGTATAAAATGTATAAAATGTGTAAAACGTGTAAGACCCGTAGGGCGCAATACAATGATGCCTAATGGAAAAAACCGCGGTTCTTATACTTGCGAAATTTGTGACTTTAAATGCTCTTACAAAAGCAATTACGATATACATCTTTCTACCCGTAAACATCAGACAATGGTAAAAAATGAAGGGTTACTCGTAGCGGCGGCCGCAGATCATTCAACTGCGCACACAGCGATTCCTTCAAATACATGTAGATACTGTAATAAAAGATATGCTCACCTTTCTGCGTTAAGTCGTCATAGGAGAACGTGTCCTATGATGAACCAAAATAATTATGAACCCGTATCCAATAATCTATCACAAATAAACACCGATGACGAATTTTCCCCAGATGATAATGTCAAAATAACATCAACAGACATTCGAAATATGATAACCGACACGCAATTTTGTAAGAAAATGATGTTTGAACTAATAAAAACCAACAACCATTTACAGGAACAAATATTGGAACTGATGAAGAATTCACAAACACATACCCCATCCCCAACCCCAGCACCAACCCCACCCCCAGTCCCATCCCCATCCTCCATCACCCCCACCACCAACCCATTCAATATGAACCGGTTCCTCAACGAGAAATGTAAAGACGCAATGAATATGACGGACTTCGTGAATTTTATCCAGTTGAACCTCACCGACCTCGAGAATGTGGAACGTGATGGTTATGTAAAGGGAATGTCAAACATCCTGATAGACAATCTCCAAAAGATGGATGTATGCGAGCGCCCGGTCCATTGTAGCGACGCCAAGCGCGAGACCTTATACGTGAGGGTGGATAATCAATGGGAACGGGACGGACCCAGGCATCCGAAAATGGCGAATGCCATCCTTGCGTTGGAAAAGAAGAACGAGGCGCTTATAGAAGAATGGGCGAATCAGCATCCAAACTGTATAAATGACGGCACACGTGAGAACAAACGGTATTTGAAAATAAGTAACGCGATATCACTAGGCAACATCGCCAAGGTCATAAAGAGAGTGGCGAAGAATGTGGCGATTGATAAGGATGCGCCGCCACAACATCCAGCAGATACTGCGTAATCGTCATCGTAATGATAGTAATTATAATGATAGTAATGAAGAACAATGCTCCGCGAAATACTCCTCGGCCGGATGAAGAAGGGCCCCCGCGCCGCTTTTACACTCAATCTCTCGCACAATGCCGCGCAAGGTCTCCGCATCAGCCGCCGCCGAACCATAGCCGCCGTGAATATACGCGTCTATCTCCGAACGCGTCGGATTCGCGTCAGCTGGCGCGTAAGCGGACGGAGGGATGAGTTGGACCATCTTTTGTTAAAGGTTGGTATGATGTATTTATGTAATATAAACGCGATTAGGGTTTATATGACATTGAGTATGTTTACTTGTATCTACACATTTTCCATTTCTACGCCGCCGTCGCCGCCGTCACCGTCCTCTAGCACCCGATGACGGTCAATTGCGCCCTGGTAATCCCGTATATACTGATACAATAAGAGTCCGCCAGACGCCGCCAAAAACACGAGCGACACGCCAATCGTCGCATCAAACGGCTCTTTGAAACACACGAATGAATACGTCAACTGGATGACACGACGCACAATATCCAACCCGCTAAGTAATATATTCGCGGGGATGACGCTATTTTTACTATTCAGAATGTATATTTTGTTGAACATATAAAGTTGGAGCCCAAACGCGATGAAGAAATACATGGTCAACGTCCCCGAAGTAATGGGCGGCGCGTTTTTCACGGTATAAACCACCGCCCAAGGAACCGCAAGCACGAAATATGTCGCCTGAAATATGATTTGGAAATCAATATTGGTCATAATATCGCCGTGTTTCGACATTGAATACTCTATGATGTTATTGTAGGCGGAATTCAAACCGCACGATACCAATATAATCACGGTGTTTTGGATGACATTGCCGCCACCGCCGCCCGACGAATACGCGTATATATACTGCGACGCCACTATCACGTGCGATACGAGCAACGACGCGCAACTCGCATAATACAGTCGTGTCACCGGTTTTTTCAAGAGAAACCTGAACCACGGAATATTGAAAATAATGAATCCGGACCGCAAGATGGTATAATAACTCAATGTAACGGTATTCAGCGCGTAAAACACAAATACAGTCTCAATGGTGTAAAGGACGCCCGTTATGACGGGGTATTTCAGCACAGTTCGGCGCTCGGGCGCCATATAGGACGTAATTTTAGTCCACGAGAACTTTCGGATGAAAAAGCAGCTGTAAAATGGGGTGAACATCAGACTCAATAGGACATTGAACCATTCGTTCTTGTAGTCGTAGTTATTTGTGATATATTTCATACAGATGAGATATTCGGTGAGTGTGGCGACGAAGAATATGGAGTTTAGGAGGAGGAGCCAGGCCATATACAATACGTCGAGACCGTAGTAGTATATAATATCCGTGAAATATGTCTATATGGGTTAAGTAACATAAAATTGATATACAATTACTATCGGTGTACTCATAATAACGACTGCTTCCGCTATGTCATCCAATCAACGAAACCGATATAACACCAATGCGCCAGATTGTCAAGACTGGACGCCAGTGACGATGAGTAAATCAAAGCCGTCGTCGTATAAAGACGCCGCCGCCGCCACCTCAGCCCCCGCTAGGAATTCAGCGTCAGCGTCAGCGTCCGCCATCGTCGCGGCGACCACCGCCGCCACCACCGACGACACAACCAAAAAGACGAAGTATATCGCCAAAGCCACCAGTGATACCATCCGCCAGACGCGATGCGATAAGAAACTCACGCAAAAGGAACTCGCGCAGAAATGTAATATGGACGTCTCCATCATCGCGGAGATTGAGCGCGGCGGCAATTGCGTCTACAATGCGACCCACGTCAATAAAATCCAGTCGGTTCTCGGCGTCAAGATTCCGCGCGCGTAGGTATAAAATTGATTCATAATAAATAATAATATACATAAACAACCGTGTATATTATTGAATAATGTCCGCCACCGCCACTCCACCCCCCGCCAAAATCCACCGCCTGAATTACATCGGGTCCAAATACCAACTCCTCGGATGGCTTACGAATTATATGAAAGAAAAAACCGGTTTCGCTAGTTTTGAAAACAAGACCGTCGCGGATCTCTTCGCGGGGACGGGCGTCGTCTCTCACCACTTCCGCCTCCAAGGCGCGACCGTCTATTCCAACGACGCCGAATTATATAGCGCGGTTATCGCACACGCATTTACGCGGTCGGTGTATACAGAACGCGTCCGCCAGGTCATCGCCGAAATGAATTCCCTCGCCGCCGCCGCCGAGCCCCCCGGATTTGTCACGCGTCACTATAGCCCCTATGAAGACAATGAACGAATGTTCTTCACGGTTGAAAATGCGCGCAGGATTGACGCGGTCAGAGCGATGCTGGAATCCGTCGCCGTCGCCGACGCGGGACTGACCCACGACGAGTATCAGTTCATCCTCGCGTCTATTATTATTAGCGCCGATGCGGTGAGTAATGTGCCCGCAGTCTACGGATGTTATCTCAAGAATTTCAAGGCCAAGGCGACGAAACCGTTTGTATTGACGCCGATACACACCATCACGGCGACGTCCGTCACAAAAAGTGCCGCCGACTCCGCGTCCGCTACGTTTAACGCAGATGTCATCGCCGACCCCGCCTTCCTCGCCACCACCCTCCCCCCCGCGGATATCGCCTACTTGGATCCCCCTTATAATGAGCGCCAGTATTCTAAGAACTATTTCCCGCTGAATATTATTGCGAAGACTCCCAGAGCACTCATCGCCGAGCCCCCCTTGAAAGGGAAAACAGGTATTCCCACAGACTGCTTTCTGTCCGCGTTCTGCCGAAAAGGCGCCGCTGCGGAAACAGCGTTTGATACCTTGATACGCGGCCTACGCGCCAAATGGATATTCTTGTCGTATAGCAGCGAAAGCATCGTGTCAAAGGAGAAAATGATGGAAATCCTGAGTAGATACGGAACCGTATCGGTGACCGAGCGCGAATACAAACGGTTCAAGTCGTTTGAGTATAATGAAGACAAGGCTGTCTGTGAGTATTTGTTCTGTCTGGAAAAAAAATGGGTCGCGCCTGCGACGACTCCCCGCTCCGCTCCGCTGCCCCCCCGCGGCGGTTATAATTCCGTTACCTTGAAATGCCCAGCAAACACCTGAAGCACCTTGTCAATCGCCCAGCGAACCGCCATATTTTGCCGACTCTTGGTATGAAACTGGAACTCCATAATAGTGGTATCACCACCACCGCCGTCACCGCCCCCGGGTGCCACGACCCGAAGACTGGTAGAATTCGTCCATTTGTCATAAGAGCGAGACCACGAATATTGAAATGAGGTCCAGTCGGGACCAGTAGCGACCGCCGCCGCCGCAGGCGCAATGAACCGAATCTGGTCGGTGTCGCGCACATAGTATACGATTGGCGAATCAAACGTGTAACGCCAGAGCATAGGCAGAATTGCGGCGATATTTTCTTGGATATATTTTTTTAAGGTCGCGGGGTCCGTCGGGTCCGCTGCTACGCTTACGCTACTGGTTCCGCTAGCGCCGGCTCCGCTTACACTACTGGTTCCGCTAGCGCCGGCTCCGCTTACACTACTGGTTCCGCTAGCGCTACACTCATCCCAGAACTTTTGCGGGGTCGCCTGCCCCACCACCTGCGGCGCCACCTTTCCGCCCTTTTTCTTATTGCTTTTCGCCGACAAGTGAAGCCCGAACTCCGCCACGGCGGTGAAATCGTATCGTGCACCCTTACTCGCGGTATGGACGCACATCGGGAACAAATTGTCAGTCACGAGACGCTTCAGGCGCGGCGTCAACTTATCCACTTCAGCCTGACTGTATTGAAACGGCCCATCATAGGGGATGCCGTAAGCATCGCAAATCGCTTTCTCAAAAATCTTACCGGTGTCTTCGGTCTTCAGGGGTGTCGTCGTAGGATGCGCGGCGACAACAACCACATCGTCGCCGTGACCATCGGGTTTCGTAAGGTGTGCTTCCATTATTCTGGTGCTGTATTTCACGCAATACCCGGAAAAATATTTCAATTTATTGAGAGCCCCTCTAAAACGCGTAATCAACTTAAATATTTGATATCTTAATTATACATATTACAAAGATTCAATGGGTGGAAACAAACATAAGAAGGCCAACAATGGCAACAAACATAAGAATAAGGCCGCATCCGCGGCATCCGCGGCGTCCAATGCGAAGAAGCCCGTCACCATCGCCGATATTTCCCCGGAGTTTCAGACCATTATTCTGGACTTCCTGCGCGATATCGACTGCTCATTCCCCGAGTATCGCGAAACCCTCTCCAAATATTTAGGATACTCACACGAGATGAAGCCGATGCCGGATGAGCTGTATATTGAACTGTATACACACTGCCGGGAGATATACCCGGTCCGTTTTTTTGATATTCTGTATAAGAATGAGGCTCTATTCACGAGTGGACATAGCGCAGGAGATAGCACAGAACACAGCACAGAACATAGCACGGTGAGCGATGCGAGCAGAGAGAGTGGAGCCGGCTCTGCTGGCGCAACGAACAACGCGACCGTCGCGGACAAAGCACACACGAACGACGTGAGTGAAGCCAGCTCCGCTGGCGCAACGAGAGGAGTGAGCTTTCTCCCCGGCGTCGACTTCCGCGATATTTGGGCCACCGAAGACCTCGCAGAAAACACCAAGGATATTATTTGGAAGTATCTCCAGCTCATCCTGTTCTCTATTGTGAACAATCTCTCGGATATGGGTTCCTTCGGAGATACTGCGAAACTATTTGAGGCTATTGATGATAGCGAGCTGAAGACCAAGCTGGAGGAGGTGATAGGCGAGATGGGGTCAATGTTCGGAGCAGCCGAAGCGGGCGCCGCAGGAGCAGCAGGAGGAGCAGGAGCAGGCGGAGCGGAAGGATTGGACGAGACATTCAAGAAGGCCACCGAGTTTATGAATGAAGCGTTCTCGGGCACCGGCACCGGCACTACTCCACCCATCCCCGACGCAAGCTCTATCCACGAGCACCTCTCGGGTATCTTAAATGGCAAGATTGGCAAGCTCGCCAAGGAAATCGCCGAAGAGACCGCCGCCGACCTGAACCTAGATATGGAAAACGAGACGACGATGAAGGGTGTATTCCAGCAACTACTTAAAAACCCTGGCAAACTCTCCGGGATTATTAAATCCGTCGGAACCAAATTGGACTCCAAACTGAAGTCTGGAGAACTTAAAGAGAGCGAGATTATGCAGGAGGCGAGCGAATTGATGGCGAAGATGAAGAGTATGCCGGGGATGAATAACCTGGCGAGTATGTTAAGCAAGATGGGGATGAATATGCCGGGGATGGGTGGCGGCGCAGGCGGCAAAGTGAATTTTGGCGCGATGCAGGCGCAATTGAATAAGAATATGAAACAATCGCAGATGCGTGAGAGATTGTTGAAGAAAGTCCAGGAAAAACAGGCGGCAACGGCGGCGGCGGCAGCGGCGGCAGCGGCGGCGGCGGCATCAGCATCCCCCCTTCCAACAAATGGCAAAACAACCGCGGTGTTTACATCAGGTGAAAAACCGGCAAAGACGCCGCGCCTTTCTTGTGTGTCCGCAGCTCCTGCTGCCGCAGCAGCATCCGCTACTACCACACAAGGACCTAGCACAAACCCGTCCCAATCGAAGCAAAAGAGCGATTAATTCCTTCTAGTAATATATAAGTATTATAGTATTTTATATATTACCATATAAACCCAAATATACATACGCATACACGCAAACAATGACAAAAGACCAAGTATTCTGGATGGAAGACCCCGCCGTGCTTATGAATAAGGACTATATCCGCGAAATATGGCCGCAGAACACGATGGATCCTCCCGCCAAACTGAACGCCATAACGCGATTCGTGATTCTCGCCACCATTTTAGGCTACCTTATTACATCATCGTTCTCGCTCTTTATTTTGGGCGGAATTACTTTAGGAATCATCGTTATGATTTACAATTTCGTCCATAAGGGGAAAGCCGGCACGGAAACGGCGCAAGCGAAGAAAGTCCTGAAAACGGAAGAAGGCTTCGCCAATAATATCGACAAGCCCGAAATGTATGAACTGATGCGGGATGAATTCACGGCACCGAACCCCAATAATCCGATGATGAATCCCCTCCTCCCCGAAATCGTGGACGACCCCCAGCGTCGAAATGCCGCGCCGTCATTTAATCCAGCGGTCGAAAATGACATCAACGAATCCGCCAAACGCTTCGTAAGCGGGAGTTTTGATACAAACGCGAGCAATGTCGTATACCAAGGCAGCAATGTTCCCGCACAGCCACCGAATCATACCCCCGAAGAAACCTATGGCAAATTATTCGGAACTTTAGGTGATAATGCGGTATTTGAATCGTCGATGCGACAATTCCATCCGGTGGCGAATACGCGCATCCCGAACGACCAGGACGCATTCGCGAAATTCTGTTATGGCGAAATGAAGTCGTGTAAGGAGGGGGATGAATTCGCGTGCGGGCGCATCAATTCGCGCCTGGGGGCGGTGGTGGGGCAGTAACAGTCGTGTCGTCGTGTCGTCGTGTCGTCGTGTATTAACCGAAGGCCTCCGTTACACGTCGGTCGTCGTGTATTAACCGAAGGCCTCCGTTACACTTCGGCCGTCTTTTAACCACGACACTTGTCTATAACCGGCGCTGTATTTCTATTTAGACGTCCTCATTACATAAATACATAAATACATAAATACATAAATTATTTATTTATATCCATACATTACAAGGAACACGAACAAACAATGGCCTATGTGAATAGCTATACCTTTGACAATATGTCACGCATTGGATGCGACACCGGCGATCTCTCGCAGCGCAACGTCCAGAATATGAACGCCGCCAATTATGCGCTCAACAACTTCTTCTCCACCGACTGCCAGATGGAGCGCCCTATCCAGTTCGCGACGAGCCAGCCCAACGTCTTCTATAAGGGAGGCCACCAGACCGGATTTGGCGGCTGTAATATC